>Ga0206679_10000766_pt1 | contig 27064 bp, 27 predicted proteins | sample M110012015metaG_FD_155464 | JGI IMG/M metagenome (GOLD analysis project Ga0206679, IMG submission 155464) | Ammonia-oxidizing marine archaeal communities from Monterey Bay, California, United States - M1 100m 12015 | ecosystem: Environmental > Aquatic > Marine > Intertidal zone | place: USA... | reverse complement strand
AACATGGAGATTTAGGTGTTCCTTTGTTTTTTGTATTAAGTGGTTTTATTTTAGGACTTCCTTTTGCCAAACATCATATAAAATCCGGGAAAAAAGTAAATTTAAAGAGTTATTTTTACAGAAGGATAACCAGATTAGAACCTCCTTACATTGTATTAATGAGCCTTTTATGTGTTGCTGTTGTTTACACCAATAAAATGCAAGTTACAGAAGCGATAAATAGTTTTTTAGCATCTGTATTTTATAGTCATAATATACTATTTAGTGAAGCCTCCTTTATTAATGTAGTGGCTTGGAGTTTAGAAATTGAAATTCAGTTTTACATATTAGTACCTATTTTAACTTTATTGTTTTCTGTTACTAATAAAAGTAAAAGGAGAATAGGAATAGTTATTTCTATAGTTGTTGCTACTTTAGTAAGTTATTATACCAACTTAAAATTTATATTTATAACGGACTACTTACACTACTTTTTAATTGGGTTTTTGCTTGTAGATTATTTTTTAGAAGAAGATATTAATAAACACACTACTATTTTAAGAAGCTTAGTCAGTTTAGTATCCTTATTTATATTATTTTACATTGACGAAAGTTACTTTACATTTAAACATGGGGAATTGATATGGGAATTATTATTAGTAAGTTTAATTTTTATTAGTTATTACAATATAATTATTCATAAAAGTTTATCCTTTTTCTCTAATAAAATAATAACAAATATTGGCGGAATGTGTTATAGTATTTACCTATTACATTTTGTTATTATTAGTTTTGTAGGAAATCCTCTTTTGAAAATAAATTTTTCGGAAAACCAGATATTAAATAGCAGTATATACTCTATTATATTGCTACTAGCAATTTTAGTTATTTCTACCCTATTTTTTATTGTAATAGAACGACCATGCATGGATAAAAACTGGCCAACTAAACTTAAAAATTATGTCAGAAGATTTAATACAACAAATTAGTGGTAGATTTGATGTTGAGGAAGTTGTTTCTAAGGCAAACAATAATCCGAAAATATTTAAATTTTACGCACAACATCTTATGGAGAACTCTGGAACTTCTTGGAGAGCGGCATGGGTAATAAATCATGCTACTTGGAAAAAAGACAATAGAATAACTCCTTTCATTTCGAACATAATCAACTCTATAGAAGGAAAAAAGGACGGACACCAAAGAGAACTTTTAAAGATTGTAGCCAAACAACCTTTATCTGAAGAGCAAAAAGGATACTTTTTTGATGTATGTATAAATTTGTGGCAGGATGTAAATAAACAACCAGCAGTGAGGTATTATTGTATGATTTTTATTCATAAAATGTCTGAAAAATATCCAGAAATAGAAAACGAACTTGAGCATCTTTTAGGAGATTACTATTTAAAAACTCTTTCTTCTGGTATACAACGATCTTTATTTAAAAAAATAGGAAAAAGAATATAAAATGAGATGGACTCTATTCATATTGATTTTTAGTTTTAAATGTTTGTCGGCTCAAAATTTAGACGACTTATATTTTGGTACGGACACTACCTTTGAAGTAATAAGTTGGAATATAGAATGGTTCCCAAAAAACGGAACTACTACCGCTAATTATGTAGAAACCATACTCACAAATTTGCAAGCTGATGTATATGCCTTACAAGAAATAGACGATACTACCCTACTAAAATCGGTAGTTGCTAATATAAATGGCTACGAATGCCATTTTGAAAGCAGCTATTATGGAGGACTGGCCTATGTCTACAATACAAATACGGTAAGTATAAACAACAAATACGAAATATACACCTCACAACCTTATTGGAATGCTTTCCCAAGATCGCCACAAGTATTGGAACTTACTTTTGAAGGAGAAGATTATGTAATTATTAATAATCATTTTAAGTGTTGTGGAGATGGAACCTTAAATACAAACGACCCCAATGATGAAGAAATGAGAAGGATGACTGCCGTTACACTTTTGAAACAATATATTGATAGTTTGTTTACAAATGAAAGAGTGATTGTTGTGGGAGATTTAAATGATGAATTAACAGATTCTCCTACTAATAATGTATTTCAATCATTTATTGATGATACTGTAAATTATATGTTTACTGATATGCTAATTTCACAAGGGAATAGTGCGAATTGGTCCTATCCTACTTGGCCATCACATTTGGACCATATACTGATAACAAACGAACTTTTTGCAGATTTTTCTGAATCTAATTCTGAGATAAGATGTATCCGAATTGATGATTATATGAATTCTTGGAATCAGTACGATAATAATATTTCTGACCATAGGCCAGTAGGAATTAAACTAGAAGTTGGAAACATTACATCTGATATGGAATTAAGTAAAAACAATACTAAACTAGTGAAAATAGTAGATGTATTAGGTAGAGAGGTTACAGAAAACACTAAAGGAACTCTGTTCTACATTTATGAAGGAGGGATTACTGAGAAGAAAGTGAATATTGAGTAACTAATAGCCAATATATACCACCTTCTTTGTTTCAAAAAACTCTTCTTCAAAAAAGTCAGGAATATCGTATATATCTACATTTTTTATTCCCTGTAGTTCTTCTGTTAAGTCCCCACCTTTTAGGTAGAGTATTCCGTTAAAAAGAGTGTTGTTTTGTTTTGTAGAAATCCTTTTTCGTACCCATTGTTGAAATACTTTCATTCGGGTAACGGCTCTACTTACTACAAAATCGAATTGCCCAACTACTTGTTCTGCTCTTGTATGCTGAGCTCGTAAATTTTTAAGTCCTATTGCGGAAGAAACTTCCTGTACTACCTTTATCTTTTTACCGATACTATCTACTAACAAAAACTCCACTTCAGGGAATAAAATAGCTAGAGGGATACCCGGAAAACCTCCACCAGTACCTACATCTAATATTTTAGTTCCATCTGCAAAATCAATTACTTTTGCAATAGCAAGGGAATGCAATACATGTTTTACATAAAGGTTATCCATATCCTTACGGGAGATAACATTTATCTGTGCATTCCAATGGGAATATAAATTTTGTAACTCAGAAAATTGTTGAATTTGTTTTTCCGTTACATTCGGAAAATACTTTAAGATTAATTCCATTAAATAGTATCTCTTGCTCCGGACATAATTTTAAAAAGTTGTTCCCTACTTCTGTGTAGCTGAGCCTTAACCGTACCTAGTGGCAACTCTAATTCCTGTGCTATTTCGTCATAAGAATATTCTTTAAAATATCTCAATTTCACCAAATCTCTGTATTTTGGTTTTAACTGATCTACAATTCTCCTCAGTATTTTTATCCTTTGTTTTTTCATTAATACCTGTTCCGGGTTTGGTTCTTTCGACTCTAAATCAAAAGATGACTTTTTCCCTTCAGAATCTACCATCATTTTATCAATAGAAAAAGTAGGTAATTTTTTCTTTCTCAAATAATCAATACAATGGTTTCTGGCTACAGTAAACAACCAAGTACTAAAGGTAAAATCGGGTTTGTATAAGTGTAGTTTTTTAAAGGCCTTTCCTAAAGATTCAATAGTTAAATCTTTCGACATATCCTGATCTCCTATTTTTTCGTAAATCATAAAATACAAAGGGTCTCTGTACAATTTCATCAGTTCGGCATAAGCCTTAGGATCCCCAGTTTCTAAGGCTACATTTATCAGCCTTAAATCTCTTTCTCCTTTGTCTGTTAGTTTCTTTCTCATTTCCAACTATTTTGTTTATAACGTGAGCTCAATAATACAAAAAATAGTTGAACAAAAAGCGTTAGAAATTCCATTATAGGATAGATTATTAATAAATCAGACTGTCGTAATTTTTTCATAACAGGATAATATATAGCATAATACAATACTATCCTAAAAGAAAAGATAGAAGCAACTAAAATAATATCTGGGTGAAATACAAACAATAAAATAGCACTAAACCAAAATAAAAACTGAGAAGCAGGGAATAAAAATAATAATTTTTTATGAATACCCTTATAAAATTTTGAGGTAGAAATATGTCTCTTTCTTTGATAAGACCATTCCGAAAAAGAAGATTTAGGTTCCGAAATAATATCCGCATCTTTATGTATCTGAATAGCTACATTATCTTTTGTTGCAACTTCTTTAATAAATAAATCGTCATCCCCTGATGGAATATGAATATGAGAAGCAAAACCTTTTACACTAAAAAACAAAGATTTTTTATAGGCCAAGTTTCTACCCACACCCATATAAGCTTTTTTCGCTAGCGCATACGATACGTATTGCAACATAACCATAAACTCATCATATCTAATAAACTTATTTAATATTCCTTCTGTTTTTTTATAAGGACTAATACCAAGTACAATATCTTTTTCTGAAAAGGAAGAAGTCATTTTTGTAATCCAATCTTTCGATTGCGCTCTACAATCTGCATCTGTAAGTAATATATAGTCGTGTTGTGCCGTTTTTATCCCCATTGTAAGAGCAAACTTCTTCCCTACTCTACTAATAACATGAGGATCTATTGTAACTACTTTTAACTTAAAATGTTTTTTCTCTAAATCTTGTAAAAGATATTTAGTACCATCTACCGATTGATCGTCCACTACAATAACTTCAAAATTTGGATAATCCTGATCTAAAAAAGAAGGTAAATTTTCAGATAATAAGTCCGCTTCATCTTTAACACATATTATTACCGAAACCCCAGCACTAAAAGAATTATCTTTCTGTTTATAAAACGATATACGTATGAAAAAATAAAAAGCGTAAAAAAGCTGAACTATAATTGCAAATACAAATACTACAAATAATATATTTACAAATAAAATCACTACTAGTTAGATAGGTAAGAAAGGATGTTTTTCTCTAGTCTTTCCGAAACATTAGATATATCACCTTTTACAAACTTTTCTCCTAAAATATGCTCGTAAAGTTCAATATATCTTTCCGAAACTGATTGTACATACTCTTCACTCATATGAGGAATTCCTTAGAAAGTTGTTTTGGAGCCTCTCCATTATTTACCTTATCTTCATATCCTTCAATGTAAAAATACCTTGAAGAATCAGGAGTATGAATCTCATCAATTAAAATAATATTTCCATCTGCATCTTTTCCGAATTCGTACTTAGTATCTACTAAAATTAATCCTCTTGCTTTTGCCATTTCTGTACCTCTTGCAAAAAGTGCTTGCGTATATTTTTCTAACTGAACATAATCTTCTTCTGATACAATTCCCTGAGATAAAATTTCTTCTCTCGATATATCCTCATCATGACCTACATCTTCTTTTGTAGTTGGTGTAATAATAGGACTTTCGAATTTCTGGTTTTCTAACATACCATCTGGCATTGGCACACCACACAATATTCTCTTTCCATCTCTGTACTCTCTCCAAGCATGTCCGGTTAAATAACCTCTAATTACCATTTCCACTTTAAAAGGATCGCACATAATACCAACTGTAACATTTGGGTCGGGTGTAGCTTGTTTCCAGTTTGGTACAATATCGGAAGTTGCATCTAAAAACTTAGACGCAATCTGACTTAAAACCTGCCCTTTATAAGGTATTCCTTCTGGCAAAACATGGTCGAATGCAGAAATTCTATCGGAAACTACCATCACTAATTTATCCGTTCCTATTGTATATACATCTCTTACTTTTCCTTTATAAAACTTAGTTTGATTTGGTAAGTTGAAATTTGTCTGTGTAATTGAATTGCTCATTTTTTTAATTTTTATATGCTTTAATTATTTGTTTTACTAATTTATGTCGTATCACATCTTTTTCATCTAGATATATAAAACTTATACCATCTATTTTTTCTAATCTTGTTCTGGCTTGCTCTAATCCTGATTTTTGCTTATTTGGTAAATCAATCTGAGTTTCATCACCTGTAATAATGAACTTTGCCGACTTCCCCATCCTTGTTAAAAACATCTTCATTTGCGACTCGGTAGCATTTTGAGCTTCATCTAAAATAACAAATGCCTTATCTAAGGTTCTCCCTCTCATAAAAGCTAATGGAGCAATCTGAATAGTTCCATTTTCCATATAGTCTTTCAGTTTTTCGGAAGGTAACATATCCATTAAACCATCATATAAAGGCTGCATATAAGGATCTAATTTTTCTTTTAAATCTCCTGGTAAAAAACCTAAATTCTCTCCGGCTTCTACCGCTGGCCTAGTAAGTATTATTCTTTTTACTTGTTTCGATTTTAATGCTTTTACTGCAAGTGCTACTGCTGTGTAAGTTTTTCCCGTTCCTGCCGGACCAATAGCGAAAATCATATCGTTTTCAACAATATCATTTACCATTTTCCTTTGGTTTACCGTTCTGGCTTTTATTAGTTTTCCGTCCGAACCATGAAGAATAACATCATTTTTATTTTCCAAAACCTTAACCTCATCTTCTAATATCAATCTTTCAATTTGGCTAAGGGTAAGCCGGTTATACTGATTAATATGTTCTATAAAAGATTGAAATTTCTTTTCAAAAAACAAAATTTTATCTTCATTACCTATAACTTTTAATTTGTTTCCACGAGCTACTAATTTCAGATTAGGAAAAAACTCTCTTATCTTATATAATTTCTTGTTATTAGAGCCAAAAAGAACAACTAAATCTATTTTTTCTAAATCAATTATTATTTCATTCATTAAAAGGCAGTTTTTGCTATAATTCTTTTTATTTTTGGACGTTGCAAAATAACAATAAAAAATACAAAACTACTACCCTTTTTTCAAGCTATATATGTCGATAATAACACTTACTACAGATTTAGGAACAAAAGACCACTATGTAGCTATTATTAAAGGGGAAATACACAAACAATTAAAGGATATTAACATTGTTGATATCAGTAATGATATTCGGAAATTTGACATACAAGAAGCCGCCTTTGTATTTAAAAACTGTTACAAACATTTCCCAGAAGGAACCGTACATATTATTGGGGTTAATGAAGAGCTAACAAACGAACATCAACATCTTGCAGTACAAATAAATAATCAGTTTATTATTGGCCCAGACAATGGAATATTCTCCTTAATATTTGATGAATTATTTCCAGATAAAATAGTACAATTAAACATACCATTAGGTAGTGATACTTTAACCTTTGCCATAAAAGATGTTTTTATAAAAGCAGCATGTCACTTTGTAAGAGGAGGTACAATTGAAATGATTGGAGACCCTCTAACAGATTTTCAAAATAAATCTGCAAGCCTAAAAGCAGTTATTGGACCTAATTCTATAAGAGGAAGTATTATGCATATTGATAGTTATGGAAATGCAACAACTAATATTGATAAAAATCTTTTTAACAGAATAGGAAAAGGAAGGGAGTTTGAAATTTTATACGGAAAAGAAACAGAAAATATAAATAAAATAGTTGACAAGTATAAAGATGTTTCGGAAGGAGAAAGACTTGCTATTTTTTCTACTAACAACTTGCTTGAAATATCCATGAACCAAGGAAAAGCAAACGAACTTTTAGGTCTGGAAATATATGATATAATAAGAATTGAATTTAAATAATGAAAAACTTAATTACAATTCTAACTCTATTTATTGTTCTATTTTATACTTCTTCCTGTATAAATACAGAAAAGAAACAAGATCTAACTGAGGAGACAAAAAACATACTAAAAAACATAGATGACAAAATATATATAAACATATATATGGAAGGGGATTTAAGCCCCAAGTTTACAGAATTACAATCTTCTGTAACAAATATTATACAAAAATTTAAAGATAGAAGTACCAAAGAAATCGATTTTGAGTTTGTTAAAGTGAATGAAAAGGATAGCATAGACAAAAAGGGAATATATAGTCCTTTATCGAATTTAGACATACACCCAATATGGGTACAAACTTCCGAAACAAAATTCCACAAAACCTATCCTTACGCTACAATTCATTTCAGAGAAAAATCTACTCCTATCCTACTTCATAATAGCCTTTATTACGATACTATTCCTGAATTGAAAGAAAAGGAATTACAAAACTCAATTGAAAGCCTAGAATACAATTTAATAGAAGCAATATACCTACTACAACAATACCAAAAAAAGAAAATAGCCTTTTTACAAGGTAACGGAGAGCTTGATTCCACCAACACTTGGGACATCCGAAACACTTTATCAAAATTTTATGATGTAGATTTTTTTGATTTAAGATCTTTTGAACAAAATAAAGAAACTCAATCTCCCGACATATATAAACAAATAGAAAGACTAGGAAAATATGAATGCATAATTATTGCAAAACCATCAAAACCATTTCTAGATATTGACAAATATTTAATTGATCAGTATATTATGAATGGAGGGAAAACTATTTGGTTTATTGATGGAACAACAGCTAATATGAATAATTTTGGAACTAATTTAAACTTTCAACTATCAGAAAATAATTTAGGATTAGATGAGTATTTATCTTCTTATGGAGCAAAAATAAATCATGATTTAATACAAGATGAAAAATGCTCTAAGAGCCCTGTATATTTCAATAATGAAATTGCATATTTTAATTGGCAATACAAACCAGTATTACAGACCAATACTAACAATATAATAGGTAAATTTAAAGATTCTATTATCACCGATTTTGTTAGCTCTATTAAAATTGTAAAATCAGAAAAATGTAAAATACTACTTACTACATCCGAAAAAACAAACCTTCTTAAAAGTGGGGAAGAAGTAAGTTTCGATATTATTAAAAATCCTCCCACTACTTTTGAAGGAAAAAAGACAACTGCTGTTTTAATAGAAGGTAATTTCAGATCTAACTACACTGAAATAAATAAAAATTTAGACCTAAAAAAAGAAATTGAAAATAATAAAATGATTATTGTTTCAGATGGAGACATAATATCTAACCTACATACGCCACCTAATTTTTATTATCCCTTAGGGTATTACCATTTTGGAAGAAACGTATTTGATGGAAACACCAACTTCATTTTAAATTCTATACTTTATTTATGCGGAGATGAAGACCTAATTAAGATACGAAATAAAACAAAAATGAAAAATGAAAAATAAATTATTTATACTTACTTCATTAATTATTATTTTTACTTTTTCCTCTTGTAGAAACGAGAAAGTAAATCATAAAAAATTTTCTGTTTCTGAGGAAGATGTAATTGATAAAATAATTATGTCGGACAAGAAAGGAAACAAGATAGAACTTAAGAAAAAGGATAGTATCTGGATTATAAATAACAAACATAAAGTTTGGGATAGACAAATTGAATACACCTTAGGAGTAATGAAAGATATTAGAGTAAAAAGCTCTGTTTCAGAACAAAAAATGGAATTTGTAATCAGAAACATCTCTACATCAGGAGTAAAAATAGAAATATTTGAACAAGACGATAAAATAAGATCCTACTATATTGGTGGAAATACTTCCGATCATCAAGGTACTTACATGATAATGGAACAATCAAATGAAGCATATATAATGCATATTCCAGATAGACATCCAGGAATTTTAAATCCTAAATACGGAATAGAAGGCATTTATATAAATGAAAATATTTGGAGAAAACCAATTGTTATTGACTTTAGCGAAAATAATATTCAAGAAATAATAGTAAAAGACCTAGACAAGCCAAAACAATCCTTTAAAATAGATTTAGAGAATATTAGTCTGTACAACCATGAAGAACAAAAAATTCCATTCGATAAATCTAACTTATCGTATTGGAATATTAGTCTTAAAAATTTACAATGCGGAGCGTATAAACCTCATCTTAAAAAAGAGGATTTTAATTTAGTTAAAAAAATATTTATTAAAACTAATAACCGCACAGATTCTCTATTCATTTACGACAAAACTATAAGTCAATCTACTCAAAAAGAATACAATCCTTCAGTTGAATACAAGTATGCAAGCTGGAATAATTCGGAATTAGTTATCATACAAAACAACATTTTCAACAAAGTGTTAATTACTCTTGATGAATTCTTAGTTCTTAGTGGTGAAAAACCACAATCATTATAATATATTTGAGCACATTTTAAAATAAAAAAAATAGAAATGAAATTTATAGTTAATAGCTCAGAATTACTGAAAGAATTACAAAAACTAAGTGGAGTCTTAAGTTCAGGGAACACTTTACCTATACTAGATAACTTCCTATTCGAAATTGAAGAAGGAAAAATGAATATTATTGCTTCTGACTTAGAAACAACCATGTCAACAAGTATAACAGCTGACTCTACAGATACTGGTAAAATTACCATACCTGCAAAACTGCTTTTAGATACCTTAAAAACATTTTCGAGCCAACCACTTACCTTCCTAATTGATGACAATACTTATGGAATAGAAATAAATTCAGAAAATGGAATTTATAAATTATCAGGACAAAATGCTGCTGAATTTCCTAAAACACCAACTCTTAGTTCTTCTACTTCAGCAACTATAAATTCATCTACTTTTGTTAATGCAATAAACAAAACTCTTTTTGCTTGTGGAAATGATGAATTAAGGCCTGTTATGTCAGGAATGTTCTGCGAACTTTCTGCAGAAAAAATTACTTTTGTAGCAACAGATGCTCATAAACTAGTAAAACATATAAGAAACGACTTTAGTGCAGACGCAACAGCATCTTTCATCTTACCAAGAAAACCTCTTTCTCTATTAAAAAATACTCTAACAAATGATGGAAATCTAAAAATAGAGTACAATGAAACTAACGCAATGTTTACTTTTGATTCTACAAAAATTATTTGCAGACTTATTGATGGGAAATATCCAAATTATGAAGCTGTAATTCCTAAAGAAAACCCAAATAAATTAACTATTTCTACTTCTGACTTACTTGGGTCCATTAAAAGAGTTTCTATTTATGCTAATAAAACAACTCACCAAATCAGACTATCTATTAAAGGAAGTGAATTGCAAATTTCTTCTGAAGATTTAGATTTTGCAAACCAAGCAGAAGAAAGATTAACCTGCCAATACCAAGGAGAGGACATGGAAATTGGATTTAATTCTAAATTTATGATTGAAATGTTAAACAACATTGGTTCAGATGAAATAAACTTAGAAATGAGTGCATCAAACAGAGCTGGAATTATACTACCACTAGACGGACAAGAAGAAGGAGAAGAAACCCTAATGCTTGTAATGCCAGTAATGTTAAATTCGTAAAACTATATTTTACCTATATTTGCAAAAAATGAAAAAAATGAAAAAACTATTAATATTACTTTTTGTTAGTGCTGTAGTATTTACATCTAACTCACAAAACTTAAGCGTTCCTCATTATGGAATTAAAGTAGGGACAAATTATTCAAACTTAAATTTTACTCAGTATAATTATTTATTTGGAGGACTTGTAAAACCTACAGATGGATACGCGCTACCTAAAACAACTTCCACATTTGAAAGTAATGTAGGTGTTTATATCGACTTGAAATTATCTGCAAATTGGCATTTATGTAATACTGTTTCTTTTTCTTCCATGGGAGCAATTACTAATTTGGACCAAACATGGGAAACAGATACTGTAAGGACTTACGGAAATAAAAAAGAAACTTACTTCATGGATTATATAACTTTAGATCCTACTTTCGAATATTATGTAAACGATCGGTTTACATTAAATGTAGGTCCATCTGTTTCTTATTTAATTACAAATAATGTAAAAAGAGTAGTAACTGAAGAAGGAGTGGAAAGAACACAAGACTCGTATGACGGAGAAATAATAGATGTTAATGATATTGATGCAGGTCTAAATATTGGAACATCTGTTTATCTAACAGATCATTTTGATGTTGAGTTAAATTTATATATTGGAATGATTGGCTTAGAAAATCTAGATGAGGGATATAATAAAACTTTACAAGCCATTAGATTTTCTTTAGGATATACTTTCTAAAATTTTAATGTTGATGCCCTCTAGCATCTTCCTTTGTTATTTTATGATCAATTTTTATATCTTCAGTAAAAGGAGCTTCAGAATTTTTCATTCCTTTTAAAATAGGTTGCCCAGCATCTACCCAAGCAGAATACCATAAACTACCTATAGAGATAATTGTTGTTCTCATTCTTCTTTCTACCATACCAGAAAGCATTTCATGATAAGCTGAAGAGTATTCTTCTGAACGAACATTTATAGTTTTCGTACCTCTTTTTTCATATGAATATTGTTTATCAGAAGGGTAAGTTTCCGATAATATTTTATCAAAACCCAATACACTATCTAAAGCATTATGGCTAGTTTCCACGGTTTCCCAAACAAAATCTAATACAGAATATTTATACCTAGCAGTACCTACCAAATAATCATATTCTTCAGAAAAAAGCTCTGGCAATCTACTCTCCCAAAAAGCATGAATTCCTTTCTGACCTGTAAGTTGCCCATTATAATTTACAGTAGTATGTAAAGGTACATGAGCATCTGCAACATAGTGTCCTAAATCTGCTGAATACTTCAATATTTTATCTGTATTTTTCTCGATAAAGGCATAAACCAATCTGGTATAAACCTTCTGTATATGCCAAGGAACTATTCCGTATGCATTCAGAGTATCTTCCGAATACTTCTCAACTGCATCTTCCCACTTTCTAGGCATCTCCTCAAAAGGATTTTCTCCGTAATGGTCAATATCAATATAATGTCTGGGAGCTTCCTCTTTTACAGCATACCTTCTTTTATCTGCATCTACAGCATGCTCCTCAATATATTCAATATTCTTTTTATAAAAACCTATCAGATCTTCAGGTAAAGTAAATACAGCATATTTATTCACCCTTTTATGAACAAAAAATCCCCATGGAACAGAAAAACTTAATGTGGTAAGAACACATACAATAATCAATACTAATCTATAGAGGTTTTTCATTTATAGCCTTATTAATTTACCATCTTTTAAAACAGGAATAATATCTGACTTTACTGGTGGTGAAAGACAGAAACGAGTATCGTCCTCCATATTTAATGATTTTAGTCTTCTCCTATGAGATGAATCACTTAGATATTCAAAAAGATCATCTCCAGAGTTTTTTAGTAACTGAACGGATGCAAATAAAGAATCACAAGAAGAAGTATATTTCCCAGAATCCAACAATAAAGTGGCCAAACTTCCAGCAAAAATAGGATCCTCAAGATTAAACACTCCCTTCCAACCAGAGCACAATATAATAACATCATTATTTTCTTCAATAAGGTGATTTGATACCGCATCAAGATTAATATAAGAAGAGGTAATTACCTTATGATCTTTAGCATTATTAATTGCCTTTGTTCCATTTGTAGTGGTTAAAACAAGTATTTTACCCTCCACATCTGCATTAATATAATGAAACGGTGAATTCCCATAATCAAATCCTTCAATAGGTTTTGCATTTCTTTCCGCCGCAACAATATAACCTTCTTTACCTTTGTAGGTCAAAGCTTCTTCCAAAGTAAGAACAGGTATAATTTCTTTAACTCCCTCCATAAATGCAGTACAGATAACAGAAGTAGCTCTCAGTAAATCTACCACAACAACAGTAGATTTCTCATCTGCATATTTTTCAAATTGATCTGCAGTAAAACAAACTGATATATTTTTAAGCATATTCATTATTTAACGAATGGTAAAGATACCACTTTTGCTTTAATTTGTTTTTTTCTCACTTGAATAAAAATTTCAGAACCTATAGATGTATAATCTGAAGAAACATAAGCCATAGCAATAGCCTTGTTTAAAGTTGGAGACATAGTGCCTGAAGTAACCACACCTATTTCATTTTTATTTTCGTCTACAATAGGATAATCTTTCCTGGCAATTCCTTTTTCTAAAAGTTCAATTCCAACTAATGTCTTACTTACTCCTTCTTTCTTTTGTTTTAATAGATTTTCTGAATTTATAAACTCTTTAGTAAATTTTGTAATCCACCCTAAACCTGCTTCTATAGGTGATGTAGTATCATTAATATCATTACCATACAAACAGAAACCTTTTTCTAACCTCAAAGTATCTCTTGCAGCTAATCCAACAGCTTCCATATGTATAGAAGTAGAAAACAGTGCATCCCATAGTTGTCTAACATCTTCATTTTTCACATATAATTCAAAACCTATTTCTCCTGTATAACCAGTTCTAGATAAGATAACTTCTTTTACTCCAGCCAAAGTTCCTATCTTAAAATTATAGTATTTTATATCTGATAAATTTACTTCTGTAAGCTCTTGTAATAAATCAATTGATTGAGGGCCTTGTACCGCTAATAAAGAATAATTATCAGATTGATTATCAATAATACAATTAAAAGTATTGTGTAAATTAATCCAAGATAAATCCTTTTCCATGTTAGAAGCATTTACTACTAAAAGATAATTATTCTCTTCTATCATATATAATAAAAAATCATCAACTATACCTCCTTCAGAATTTGGCAAGCAGGTATACTGTACTTTTCCAGGAGTAAGTTTACTAACATCATTGGATGTAATAGATTGTAAAAAATCTAAGGACTTCTCTCCCCTTACAAATACCTCTCCCATATGAGAAACATCAAAAACACCTACCTCTTCTCTTATAATTCTATGTTCTTCTTTTACTCCTTTAGAATACTGAACAGGCATACAGTATCCTGCAAAATCAACCATTTTACCACCTAAACTTTCATGTAAATCGGAAAGTACTAATTTTTTCATTTTTATATATTTTGGTGCAAAATTAACAATTCAAAACTTTCTGAAAAGATTACATCAAATAAAAATTTATTGTTAAATTGCATTAAAATAAAAACCACTTGAAAAAATTAAAACGTAAACTCAATTTATCCTCTGTAATAGCAATTTGTATTGCAGGAATGTTAGGAGGTATTTTTGTTCTACCAGGAATTGCTGCTGCAAAAACAGGGTCTTCTGTATGGCTTGCTTTTTTACTTGCAGGAATTTGTATTCTTCCTGCAGTACTTTCAAAATCAGAACTCGCAACTGCTATGCCAAAATCCGGAGGAGCCTATGTTTATATAGAACGAGCTTTCGGACCTCTTTTCGGTACTATTTCTGGATTAGGACTTTGGCTCTCCCTACTCCTTAAAAGCGCTTTCTGTTTAGTAGGGTTTGGAGCGTATTTTTTGGTACTTACAAAAACTAACTCTATACAAATTGAATACCTCTCCCTAATATTTTTATTTTTAATAATGATGTTAAATATTTTAGGAATTAAAAAAGTTGGGAAAGTTCAAATTTTTGTGGTAATTATTAGTATTTTAGGATTAATTTCGATATTAATTTTAGGACTCCCTAAAGTGGAAAAGGAGTATTTAAACCCATTCTTAGAATTTGGAAATGAGGGGCTTATTACAACTATTGCGTTTGTTTACATTGCGTATGCAGGAGTTACTAAGGTTGCTGCTATTGCGGGGGAAGTAAAAAACCCAAATAAGAACCTTCCTCTTTCTATGATATTCTCCTTAATTCTAATTACCATAATTTACACTACTATTTCCTATGCCTTAGTAGGAAATGTTTCATTAGAAGTTTTAAAAAATGACTATAAACCAATTTACACTTTAGCTTCTTCCCTATCTGGAGAATGGTTTGCTGTAATTATTGCTATAGTAGGAGTTTTAACATTAATATCAATGGCAAATTCTGGTGTTTTAGCCGCTTCTCGATTTCCGTTTGCCATGGCAAACGACAAACTACTACCCTCTTATTTCACAAAAGTACATAGTAAGTACCTTACGCCTATTAACACTATATTTTTAACTTGTTTTTTAATGGCCTTGGTTATTATATTTTTGGATGTAGAGAAGATTGCAAAACTTGCTAGTGCCTTTAAAGTGGCTATGTTTATTGCAGTAAATCTATGTGTAATTATATTAAGAGAAACCTCTGTACAATGGTATAACCCTTCTTATAAATCTCCTTTTTATCCATACATACAATTATTTGGTATAATAAGTGGAATTATACTACTTTTCTATTTAGGATGGATGCCAATTATAGTGCTCTTATCCATAGCAGCATTTGGAACATTATTGTATTTATCTTACGGAAAAAAATCTTCTAGATCTGGAGTATTATCAAATTACGGACATATTCCAGCTTTATCCATGTTTCTAAAAAAGAAAGAGAAAACAAAAAAAACTAACAAGACTTCTACTAAAGAAAAAGTATTTAATTCTGAGTATTCAAATGATAACTCTTCCGTCGTTATAACTTTATTAGGAAATGAGCATTCTCCAGAAAACTTAACAGAAATAGGAACATCTTTAATAAGTAATAAAGTAATAAAAATAGTAAATATTACAGAAGCACCAGACCAAACATCATTAGATGCTTTTACTAAAAAAACTCCTAAAATAAAATCTATTGAAAGACAAATAAAATACGTTGGGAAAATTCACAATACAAACTTAACTTTTGAATCGCTTGTCACACATAATATATCTCATTCTATACAAATAATGAGTAACAATCCCTCTTTAGAATGGTTAGTTTTAGAATGGAATGGAAGAGCATACAACGGACTATTAATTAACAATCCATTAGGATGGATTTTAAGTAACATTAATTCTAATTTTGCTTTATTTAAAGATAATGGAATACGGTATTTTTCTAAAATTGTATTAGCTATAAGACCAAACAGCAAGGATTTAAAACAACTAATCGAAACTACATCTAAAATATCTAAATTCTACAATGCTAAATTTACACTTCTTCATATTGTTACAAGTAATACATCTGATGAAGAGATAGAGAAACTTAAAACAAACTCTAAAAAACATTTAATTGAGTATTCTGACTATTCTGAAGTAAGAATAGAAAAATCTAGCACACCTATTGAATGTGTTGAAGAGATCTCTTCAGAATATGATTTATTAGTTTTAGGAACTCCCAGAAAAGACACTTGGAAAAGTATGTTATTTGGAACAGGAAAAGATCTGTTTGCTACACAAGCAAATTGTTCTGTACTCAGATTAACCATAAAAAACAACTAATTAAACATTTTACTTTATAAAAGTAATTTTTATATATTTGTATAAGTTTAAAATAAAAAAATAAAAATGACAGACAACAGAGATGAGATTTATTCTAAATCGTTAAGAGCAGGGAGAAGAACCTATTTTTTTGATGTTAGATCTACAAGAGCGGATGACTTTTACCTTACAATTACCGAAAGTAAAAGAGAATTTAATGAAGATGGAACTCCTTTTTACAAAAAACATAAAATATACCTTTATAAAGAAGATTTCCAGAACTTTAAAGATCATTTAAACGAAATGGTCGACTATGTTATTAAGGAAAGAGGAGAAGAAATTATCTCGTTAAACCATGAAGAAAAGAAAGAGAAAATTAAAACAGAGCTTACAGAAAAAGAAATAGTAGAAGAAGTAAAGGAAGAACCTAATACAGATTTTACAGAAGTAAACTTTGAAGATTTAGGAAAAGAAGAAGAAAGTTAATTTCATTAACATATGTATTAAAAAAGCCCTTTTAAAGGGCTTTTTTTTATTAAAAACTTTCTGTTTTTTGTTAATAAGTGGATGACTTTCAAAATTATTCCTCACCTTTATAGTTGTATTTTTGAAACGTACAAAAAACAAAAAGAATGGGAAAAATTATTGCAATTGCAAACCAGAAAGGTGGAGTTGGCAAAACAACAACAGCCATGAATCTTTCTGCTGGTTTAGGAGTATTAGAAAAAAAAGTTTTACTAGTTGATGTAGATCCTCAAGCCAACTCCACATCAGGAGTAGGATTTGATCCTAGAGAGATCGTTAATGGAGTATACGAGTGTCTTATTGGAAAGGTAAAAGCAAGGGATATTATTCTAGAAACTAACAGTCCTAATCTGTTTCTATTACCTGCTCATATCGATTTAGTTGGTGCGGAATTGGAACTTGTAAATGAAGAAAAAAGAGAGCAAATGATGAAAGAAGCTCTTGCTGATATTGTAGATGATTACGATTATATAATTATTGATTGCGCTCCTTCATTAGGGCTTTTAACTCTTAACTCGCTTACTGCTGCTCACTCCCTACTTATACCTATTCAGTGCGAATATTTCGCCTTAGAAGGATTAGGAAAATTGCTAAATACTGTAAAAATTGTACAAAGAAGATTAAATCCAGAACTAACTATAGAAGGGCTTTTACTTACCATGTACGACACTCGTTTAAGGTTATCTAATCAGGTGGTAGAAGAGGTAAAAACTCACTTTCAGGACTTAGTATTCAAAACTATCATACACCGAAATGTAACCTTAGGAGAATCTCCCTCTTATGGGGAAACCATTATTGTTCATGATGCAACTTCTAAAGGAGCTATAAACTATTTAAACTTAGCGTCCGAAATTTTAGAAAACGAACAAAAAAGAAAAGAGAAAGAAGAAAACTTAGTGACTAATGAATAAGAAAAAAAGTGTTTTAGGAAGAGGACTGGGTGCTATTTTAAGAAATCCGGATACAGATATTACTACACAAATTGAGAAGAAAGAGAATGTGGTAGGAAATATAAGTACTATTAAAATTTCTGAAATTAGTACAAATCCTTTTCAACCCCGAACAGAATTTGATCCAGAAAAACTGGAGGAACTTTCTCATTCTATTGAAACTTTAGGGATAATACAACCTATTACAGTTCGTAAGTTAGGTAACGATAAATACCAACTTATATCAGGAGAAAGAAGATTCAGAGCTTCTAAAATGGCCGGAAAATCAGATATCCCAGCATTTATTCGTATTGCAAACGACCATCAAATGCTCGAAATGGCATTGGTAGAAAACATACAAAGAAGCAACTTAAATCCTATTGAGGTAGCGCTTTCGTACCAACGATTAATAACCGACTGTAATCTTACACAGGAAAAATGCTCCGAAAGAGTAGGGAAGAAAAGAAGTACTATTGCAAACTTTTTAAGGTTATTAAAGCTTCCGGAAGAAATACAATCCGCTTTACAAAAAGAGAACATTTCAATGGGACATGCCAGAGCTTTAGTTAATCTAAAAGACAAGCAATCGCAAATAAATATACTGAACGACATTATAGCTAATGGGTACTCGGTTAGGGAGGTAGAACAAATGGTTAGAGATTTTGCTGACACAGGGTACAAACAAACTTCTAGCCCTCCCAAAAATAATAATAAAATCCCTTCTTCTCTCCCATTTTCTTCTCAGCAAGCTATACATAGCTTAGGCCGATCTTTAGATAAAGAAGTAGAAATAAAGAGAAACAATAAAGGGAAAGGAAAGTTAATAATCTCTTTTAGTTCAGATGAAGATTTTAATTCTTTAATGGATAAACTAAATAAGTCTTGATACATAAAGCGTACATAATTATTATTTGTACTCTGATATCTACTTCTGTTTTTTCTCAAAAAATAAAGAAAGAAAAATCACCAAAAAAAGCCGCAATATATTCTGCTATTGTTCCTGGATTAGGGCAAGTTTACACCAAAAAATATTGGAAAGCACCTATTATTTACGGAGGACTTTTAACTTCTGCTTATTTTATAAACGACAACAATACTCAGTACAAAAACTACAAAGAGGCCGCTCTTTTAAGTCATCAAACAGGAGAAAACCAGTTAGGATATACTTATTCTGAACTAAAAACCTTAAAAGATCATTACAGAAGAAACAGAGACGTTTCTTACTTCAGTTTTGTTGGAGTATATATATTAAACATTGTTGATGCTTCAGTTAACGCACATCTATTTACTTTTGATGTTTCGGACGATATTAGCATGAACATTAAACCTTATTCAAATTTAAACAATACAGGAGTTTCCTTTTCGTTAAATTTCTAATATTTGCACAAAATAAAATATAAATGATAAACGACTTAAAAAACATACATAATTGGAACCTTTCTAAAAAAAGAAAGGTTTTTTGGGCCTTTACTTTAATATGGGTGGTTTCTGTTTTTCTTATCGGAGGAGAATGGTTGTATTTCATTCCATTTTTAGTAGGAGATATCATCTTCTGGAAAACATTTAATTACACCTTCTGGAAAAAAAGGAAAAAGGAAGAAAAAAAACCAAAAAGTAGTTTCAGAAGTTGGGCAGATGCTATACTATTTGCCGTTATTGCTGCAACCCTATTAAGAACGTTTTTTATTGAAGCCTATACTATTCCTACTCCATCTATGGAAAAATCTTTAATGGTAGGAGATTACCTTTTTGTAAGCAAAACATCTTACGGACCAAGAGTTCCGATTACTCCATTATCATTTCCATTAGTACATCATACACTTCCTACTGGAGGAAAATCATATTTAGAATGGTTAAAGTTACCATATCACAGAATGTCTGGTTGGTCGGATGGAAATGAGCAATCTGCTATTGGGGTAGAAAGAAATGACTGTGTAGTTTTTAACTGGCCGGCCGAAAGAGAAGGACGACCTATTGATAAAAAAGAAAATTATGTAAAAAGATGTGTTGCATTGCCTGGAGATGAAATTAAAATTGAAGATGGAGTTCTTTTTATCAATGGAACAAAAGAAACAAAGCACGACTGGATGAAACAACAAAGAAGGTATTTTGTAAGAACAATTAGCGGACTTAACAAAGAAAAATTATATCAGGATTACGACATATACCCTACGGATGTACAGCAATTAAGAATTGCTAATATTTACGCTATTAACACTACCGAAAAAGCCATAAAAAAACTTAAATCTAAATCTTATATCGACAGTGTATGGACTACAGGTTCGCAAGGAGAAATATTTAATAATAAAACAATGAATCCAGACTATTTCTTGGTTCATAATCCTTATGACTGGAATGAAGAAAATTACGGTCCACTTACTATTCCCAAACAAGGTAGTACTATCACTTTAACTAATACCAACCTAGCGCTTTACAAGCAAATTATAAAAAGGTATGAGGGAGAAGAAATGGGAGATAACGAAAATTTTCAAAATATAAAAAAGGAAATTACAGAGAAAGGATCTGCAAATTACACCTTTAAGCAAAACTATTACTGGCTTATGGGTGACAACAGACAAAACTCTGCAGATAGTAGATTCTGGGGATTTGTACCAGAAAACCACATTGTTGGTAAGGCCTTATTTATATGGATGAGTTACGATAAATACGGAAAAGGAATCCGTTGGGAACGTCTCTTTAATTCTGTAAAGTAGTTTTGAAAGTTCTACTTCCTATTTCCTATTTATCTCCTGCAGAATACTACGCTTATCTATTACAAGCAGAACAGATTTTTATTGAAACTAAGGAACATTTTATTAAACAATCTGTTCGGAACAGATGTTCTATTTTAGGAACAAATGGAGCTCAAACACTCACGGTTCCCAAACAAAGAAAATCATCAGACAAAACAATTATTTCTGATATCCTAATTTCTAATAAAGACAAGTGGCAAAAATCACATTGGCAATCTATTGTTTCGGCATACAACTCCTCTCCTTTTTTCGAATATTATAAGGATGAACTAGAACCTTTTTATACTACAGAACAAAATAATTTATTCGATTTCAACTTACAACTAACAAAAACTATTTTAGGATTCCTTCAAGAAAAAAGGGAATTAAAATTCACTCATAGTTACAACAAAAACTTTGATGGAACCGATTTACGAAATCATAAATTCAGTTCACCGCAAAAAAAATACGAACAAGTTTTTATGGAGAAACATGATTTCATTCCTCACCTTTCTATCTTAGACTTACTCTTTAATTTAGGTCCAGAAACAACAAGCTACTTGGAAAGACAAACAATCTAAACTTATTCCTTATTTTTGTCAAAAAATTTACAGAATGGCAGATTTAGAATTCAATAAGAATGATGATAAGATGAGGTTGCTCATCTCGGAGATGAAAAGAAAACACTCTAAAGTTGCATTGGGTGGTGGAAAAAAGAAGATTGAAAAACAACACGCAAAAGGAAAACTCACTGCCAGAGAGCGTATTGATTACCTAAAAGACACAGATGCTGAATTTTTAGAAATAGGTGCTTTTGTTGGTGATGGAATGTATGAGGAATATGGAGGTTGCCCATCAGGAGGAGTTGTTGCGGGTATCACTTATATAAAAGAGGTACAATGTATTATTATAGCAAATGATGCTACAGTAAAGGCGGGGGCTTGGTTCCCAATTACTGCTAAGAAAAATTTAAGATTACAGGAAATTTCAATGGAAAACAGATTGCCAATTATCTACTTGGTGGATAGTGCAGGAGTGTTCTTACCTATGCAAGACGAAATTTTCCCAGATAAAGAACATTTCGGGAGAATGTTCAGAAACAATGCCCGCATGAGTTCCATGGGAATCATACAAGTTTCTGCAATAATGGGTGCTTGTGTTGCGGGGGGTGCTTACCTTCCCATCATGTCTGATGAAGCTTTAATTGTAGACAAAACAGGATCTATATTTTTGGCGGGTAGTTACCTTGTAAAGGCGGCTATTGGCGAAACTATCGATAACGAAACTTTGGGTGGTGCTACTACACATTGCGAAATTTCAGGGGTTACGGATTACAAAGCAAAGGACGATAAAGATGCCTTGGATAAAAGCCGAAATATAAAAGATAAAATTGGAGATACCGAAAAGGCAGGTTTCAACAGAAAAGAAAGTAAAAAACCAAAAGAGGACGAAAAAGAAATTTACGGAATATTACCTAGAGAGAGGGAGAAACCTTACAATATGAAGAAAATCATTGCTCTCCTAATAGATGAGTCCGATTTTGAAGAATATAAAGCAGGGTACGGTAAGTCCATAGTATGTGGATATGCCCGTGTTGATGGTTGGGCAGTGGGTATTGTTGCTAACCAGAGAGAAACTATTAAAACAGCTAAAGGAGAAATGCAGTTAGGTGGTGTTATCTATTCTGATTCGGCAGATAAGGCAGCTCGTTTTATTGCCAATTGCAACCAAAAGAAAATACCATTGGTGTTTTTGCAAGATGTTACTGGCTTTATGGTGGGTTCTCGCTCGGAACATGGAGGCATTATTAAAGATGGCGCTAAAATGGTAAATGCAGTGAGTAATTCTGTAGTACCAAAATTTACGATTATTATTGGTAATTCTTATGGTGCGGGTAACTATGCTATGTGTGGTAAGGCTTATGACCCAAGGCTTATTGTTGCTTGGCCAACTGCAGAACTGGCTGTTATGGGAGGTGAGCAAGCGGCTAAAGTATTGTTGCAAATTGAAAAAGCATCCTTAAAAGCAAAAGGAGAAGAAATTGATGAAAAGGCAGAAAAGGAGCTTTTGAAAACCATTACGGATAGATATGATGCTCAAACCTCACCCTATTATGCGGCCTCTCGTTTGTGGGTAGATGCTATTATTGATCCTTTGGAAACCAGAAAAGTAATTTCTATGGGAATTGAAGCTGCGAACAATGCACCAATAAAAGAAGCTTATAATCCTGGGATAATACAATCATAAAAAATAGTTGTCATCCTGAACGATAGTTGAAGAAATATTCTTGTATTAGGAAAATCTACAAACTCAAACTACAACATGTTATATGAAGAACTATTTGTTAAAGAATATAACATTTCCGCCAATCTGGAAATTCTTTCTGGTGGTATTATTTTTCTAAACCGTCTCACTTCTTTATTCGTGTTTTTTGAGACAAAATAACTAATTAGCTCTCCATATTTCTGTTCAAGCTCTGAGGATGCTGAAGGTATATCAAATTGATAAAACTTATAACCATCTTTACAAAGAGCAGATGTATTCTTAGAAATTAATTCATAGTATTTTTTATCAATACCTTTTGAAGCTTCCTTAAAATTTTTTAACTTTATAAGACTATAACAATAATTATAAAAATCTATAAAAACTTGTTTCTCATTTTCAAAGTCATTCAATCTTTGTTTTCTATCATTCTTTATTCCAATCTTCTTAAACTGTAATTTTCTAATCAAAACAAGTAACTCTGTAGAAGTTTTTTCACTATTTAACAGATCTAATAAATCTTGACGATCCTTACCTTTAAACATATATTTTGGATTATCAAAAAAAGGCATACATTCTCTAAAAGAAGTAAAACTTTTTAAAGAATGTAATTGAGATTGAATATCTTTTTTAACATTAAATATTTTATGAATACGAACGCACCTTCCTTGAAACTCTCTAGTAATATAACTCTTTTGGCCAATATTAGTTGATCCTTCAGATTTCCCATAAATCAATCTATACAAAGCATGTGGCTTAATATTTTCTTTATCTATAAAATCTAGCAACACACCACCCATTTCCCACATTATTTCAATACTTTGAAAAGGCTGTAAATCTCTCTTATTTAAAGCATAACTATTATAATATGGAGTAATCTTATTTATTAAATTTGATATTTTTACATTATTCACTAACATCTGCTAAATTTTTTCCATTAAGTCCTTTTAATAACTCTTCAAATTTATAAATAAACTCTACTAAATTCTCAAATAACTTTTTATCATATTCTGGCTGCCCACCTCTAGTTTGTAGTTTATCCTTATAGTGCACAGTAATTTCTCCTGCAATATATGTTATTAATCTTTGTGAGATTCTCTTCTCACCAGTTCTACTCTTATTATCTACCCTTGTTTCAAAATCAGGGTGCTGTGAATAAATCTCAATTGTGCCACCAATAAGATCTGACCTCACTAAATCTCCATTCTCTTTTTCTGGGCAAAAAGATGTTTTTATGTTAATATTAAATCCACTTTTCTTTTTCTCATCACCTTTAAATTCAGAATCCTCCCAAGGATTATCATTTTCTTTATTAGAGGCTCCGTCACCATTATTCATTCCAGGAACATCAGTAGTTTTATCAGTTTCCTGATAACCTAAACCTTCCCCATCATTTTCTCCAATCAATCTTCCTCCAGGATTTTCAATTGTACCATCACCTCTATCTTTACTGCCGACCCCCTCAACTAACTCTTTATTTCCAGTACCACCACCTGCCAAGTTGGTTGAATTCCCACCTCCATATTCAGTTCGATAATTCATTAAATCTTGTTTGGCTAATTTTGATAATGCCTTATTTAAGTGATCTTCTAAGGCTCGATAATGCCTCTGATCTTGTTGTTTATTTACATCCGAGATAAATTCTAATATCTCCCTTTCAATTTCAAATAATGCATTAAAAACTGCTTTTGATTTGGGAGTGTTCTTAAAATCAGTTCTTGCAATTGTAGGCTCTAAAAATGTACCTAGATCAACATAACCTGTCAATCTAGGGTGATTCCAAATATCACTTCTATGTTTAGATCTAAAAGATTTTACATCTTTGATAGCAGCAATTCTCCTTCCGCTTTTAATAAATACAGGAGGTTTATCAAGTTTCTCTTTCTCAGATAATTTCAAATAAATTTTTATAGGATTATCTAAATTAAAAGAAAATAACTGAGGGAATTTTCTTCCTTTGCTAGACTCTAAATTCTTAAAAGAATCTTTAAACTCATACCCATCAAACCTATCATAATCATAAGAGTTACATAAAGTGATATTGCCATTATTATTAAAAGTAATTGACAAATTATCTCTTAACAGCAACAATTCAAAATGTTTTTCAATTTCATTATTTAACATCTCTATATCAATATCTTTCCACATTTCTTTATCAAACCCACTCAAACATACTTTAGTCCCTGTTTCTTGTTCAAACCTTACTCTTTCTAAATCATCAAAATGAAGATCTGAAACATCATCCACATTAAAATCTTTTCTGTTTATATTTAATTTATACGCATTACAATTTTGATACTTAGAAATAACATCTAAATTTTGAGAAGATGCCATAAAAGAATAAATTCCATACCCAAACTGACCATTAGTCCATGGCTGTGCTTTTTTATCAGAATTCCCTATAGTCTGCACAATCTTCTCTAAATTAGCCATTCCAACACAGTTATCAATAATCTCAACTTTACCATTTTGGTATTTTGTGCCATTAATTTTGATCTCTATATTTATCGGCTTTGTATATCTATTGTTCTCTTGATCATAAAATTGTTCAGCACTATCTAAAGAATTATCAATATATTCTAAAAATATTCTATTTACATCATTATATAGTGAAGCTATATTCGGTATTATTCTTGGTGAAATATTTACTTGAATTCCCATATATTAAAATTTAAATTTATTATTATCGCTTAATCCCTTTTTATATGAGATTCTTATTTCTTGTATTTTCTCATTTAGAGTTTTTATCATTTTATTTACATCATTTGTTGTAAAATCATATGTATTTGTATTAGAGCAATTTTCCAACCTACTCATCTCTTTCAAGACATTTTGCATCCTTTTAGATGCTACCCTCTTAAACCTTTCGTGCTTATTTTCTTTCATTGCCAAATAATTAGATTACAATATTAGTAATTTTATTTAATATATGTGTATATTTTCAATATATATTACATAATCAATTGGAATAAATAAAATATCACTATAAAAAACTAGCATTTCACCCACACACCAAAATCTAAAAACTCACTACTGATATCTAACTTCTAATTCCTATATTTGCACCCTTAATAACAAGAATAAATGATTAACATTACTCTTCCTGATGGAAGTATTAAACAAGTAGAAAGTGGAACTTCAGCTATGGATATCGCTATGGGTATTTCTGAAGGATTGGCACGAAATGTGCTATCTGCTAGTGTAAACGGAGAAGTTTGGGATGCAAACCGAGCTATTACCACCGATAGCACACTTACCCTACATACTTTTAACGATAAAGAGGGGAAAGCTACTTTTTGGCATTCTTCTGCCCACATTATGGCAGAAGCTTTAGAATCACTTTATCCTGGTGTAAAGCTAGGAATTGGTCCTGCTTTAGATAATGGATTCTATTATGATATTGATTTAGGAGATAGAGTCTTATCTTCTGATGAGTTACCAAAAATTGAGAAGAAAATGAAAGAATTAGCTTCTCAGAAAATGTCTTTCGATAGAAAGGAAGTTTCAAAAGAAGATGCTATTTCCTACTTTACTGAAAAGGGAGATGAGTATAAATTAGAACTTTTAGAGGGTTTAGAAGACGGAACAATTACTTTCTATACGCAAGGTAATTTCACCGATTTATGTAGAGGACCACACATCCCTTCTACCGGAAAAATAAAAGCAATTAAATTGTTGAATATTGCGGGTGCCTACTGGAGAGGAG
>Ga0206679_10000763_pt1 | contig 27105 bp, 23 predicted proteins | sample M110012015metaG_FD_155464 | JGI IMG/M metagenome (GOLD analysis project Ga0206679, IMG submission 155464) | Ammonia-oxidizing marine archaeal communities from Monterey Bay, California, United States - M1 100m 12015 | ecosystem: Environmental > Aquatic > Marine > Intertidal zone | place: USA... | reverse complement strand
TTTTCAACTGATGGTAATTTGTAACCGTACAAAGTGATGGAATCAAATCAATTGAAAACCCTTTACTAACAAGCTCTAAATGTATATTGTATAAATTAAATTCTGAGTTATCTAACAGAACAACCTTCTTTGGAGAAAGCTTCATAATCTGTCTTGAAAGCTCAGAACCAATACTTCCTCCAGCACCAGTAATCAAAATATTTTTTCCTGAAATATTTCTTTTTAGCAAATCTTTCTTTGGAGAAACTGCTGTCCTTCCCAAGATATCACCAACCTCAACATGTTTTATATTATCAATAGAAACTACCCCATTTACTATATTATCCATTGAAGGTAATACCTTAACCTCAATAGGGTGTTTTGATAGTTTCTTAAGTATTAGCGTTCTTTGTTTTATACTTGCAGAAGGGACAGCAAAAAGCAAAACTTTTGCGTCTTTATTTTTAATAAGATCCTCAATCGTATTAAATGGAAATACCTCTAAAAAATTAAGAATAGTACCCTGTTTTGTTTTGTCATCATCAATAAAGGCAATTGGCGCATAAACAGAGCTTTTTTTCAAACTTTCAACAAGCTGAACTCCTGCATTTCCCGCTCCATAAATAATAGTCTGTTTTCTAGAATTCACAAAACTATCCCAAGAATACAGATAACCCTTAAACAAGAAACGACTTGAAATAATAAAGATATTTATTATAAACCAAAATATTGGCAACACTGATCTTGGTAAATCTGATTCACGAAAAAACATCATAAAAAACCCTACAACTAAACACGAAATGGTTGTAGCTTGAAAAGTTGTAGCTATAACTTTAATTCCAATATATTGCAAAACTGCACGATACAAGCCTAACTTCACAAAAATCGGTAGCATTACTACTGGGATTACAATAAACAACCACAATGACTCAAAAAGATATTCTACAGGAAAGGCTTCACCTAATCGTAAAACAAAAGCTAACCACAAAGCTAATAATAAAGTCAGAACATCAACAACCAACATGATAAGTTGCTTGTAAATTCTCTGCAGATTTTGCAATCTAAGCTTCATATAATTCTTTAATTTTATTAACTACTCTTTCTAAATCTTTCTCAGTCATATTGGTTCCAGAAGGCAAACACAAACCTCTATTAAACAAATCTTCAGAAACACCATTTACATACGCTTTGCAGTCCTTAAAAACAGGCTGTAAATGCATTGGCTTCCAAAGTGGACGACTTTCAATATTATCTTTTTCCAGATGTAAACGCAATTGCTCCCTATCTATTGTAGAATTCTCTGACAAAAGAATAGTAGTCAGCCAAAAATTGGAAAAATTACCTTGATTTTCTCCTAAGAAACTAATTTCTTTAATAGAGGATAACTCCTGTTTATAAAATGATTTTATTGATCTTTTTTGCACAACTCTCTCTTCCAAAACTTCTAATTGTCCCAAACCAATTCCTGCACAAACATTACTCATTCTGTAATTATATCCTATTTCAGAATGTTCATAATGTGGCTTATCATCACGCGCTTGAGTCGCTAAGAATTTAGCTTTTTCAATCAGGCTCTTATCCTTACAAACTAAAGCACCACCCCCTGATGTTGTAATAATTTTATTCCCATTAAATGAATAAACACCAAACTTACCAAATGTACCTAAAGGCTGGTTTTTATAAGTTGAACCAAGTGCCTCAGCAGCATCCTCAATAACAGGAATATTATTCTGATTAGCAATTTTCATTATTTCATCCATTTTTGCAGGCATCCCATACAAATGAACAAGCATAATTGCCTTTGGTTTTTCACCTTCTGAAACACATTCTTTAATAGCTTGTTCTAACAAAACAGGACACATATTCCAACTATCCCTCTCACTATCAATAAAAACAGGATCTGCCCCAACATATGCAATAGGATTTGCTGATGCTGAAAAAGTAAATGACGAACACAATACCTTATCTCCTTTTTTTACTCCTAAAAGAATTAATGCTAGATGTAAGGAAGCCGTTCCACTACTAAGTGATGCCACATAAAAACTATTAGAAAGGGAAGATAACCTTTGCTCAAAACCAGAAATATGAGGGCCAACTGGAGCAATCCAATTTGTATCAAAAGCATCATTCACATATTGCCTTTCTTTTCCGCCCATATGAGGGGAGGATAACCATATTTTTTTCTTTTCGCTCAAATCAATAACTCACTCTAAATATAGTGGCAAATATAATTTTAATGTCAACCCAAAGGTTATTATTGTAATAATAATCAAGATTCAATTTTACCTTATCAGGATAAATTACTTCATCATGAAATTTAATAGGATCTTTTTGGGCTGAAAGAATTTTCTCTTCATTAGCATATTTCAAACTAGCAACACCTGTAATTCCAGGTCTTAAATTAAGAATTTTTCGATCTTCTCCTTTTAAATTATCGGCATAACCAGGAAGATCAGGTCTTGGACCAACAAAACTCATATCTCCCTTTAATATATTCAATAACTCAGGAAGTTCATCTAACTTATACTTCCTCATGAATGCACCAAATTTTGTAATTCTGATATCACCACCTACCGTTACAGTATTTGAATCACCATGATCAACAGTCATACTTCTGAATTTTATTATTGTAAAAGTTTTTCCATACCTCCCTATTCTTCCTTGCGTATAAAACACATTTCCCTTTGAGGTTAACTTAATTAATATTGCTACTATCACTAAAAGAGGAGCAAGGAAAATCACACCACAAATTGCCATTACATAGTCAAAAATTACTTTCATTACATTCTTTTTTTAACTGCATTAACTGCATAATTAACAAAACACCAGGCACTATAAATCAAAGACAGCCCCTCAATCTCACGATATACCCTCCAAACATCTAATGCTGTTTTAAACTTATTTGATGTATTTGATGTAGATACTATTCTATACTTAGCCAAGCTCTCCTGCATGCCGTAAGCAGTAAAACCTCTTTTCATAATTAACAACCACAAAGCCATATCGTGTGAGGACTTTATAATTGGCATTTCAAAATTACCCACCTTTTCTTTATCAATAATAACTGTCAAACAACCAATTATAGTGTTTTTTAAATAAGAAGAATAACCGATCTCAGTTGGTGCTACAATTTCTGAGAAAGAAATAGTACCATCCTCAGAAATTGGAGTATATGAAGTGAAAGAGAATGCAATATCATTACCCTCCATAAACTTGATTTGCTTTTCTAACTTATCTTTCCGCCAAACATCATCAGAATCTAAAAAAGCAATATATTTACCTTTCGCATTTCGTATAGCAATATTTCTTGCTTTAGCAGCAGCAATATTTTCATCAAGGAAAGTTAACTTAATTCTATCCTCTTTTTCTGCAAGGTTAGTAAGCAAGTCTCTCGAATTATCTTTTGAGCAATCATCAACAATTAGTAATTCCCAATTAGTGTAGGACTGCAATAAAACTGAAGCTACACACTCTTCAATAAATTTTGAAGAATTATAAGAGGGAGTAATTATGGATACTAAACTATTCATTTTCATTATTATCAATTTTTTTTTCTAAAAAATTAATTTCATCCTTAGTTAAATCTTCTTTCCAGCTCATTAATCCAGTATTTTTTATATCATGTAATATCTTACCATCAAACTCTTTTCCTAATACAAAAGTAAGTACCTTCAACATTTCTTCTTTTGGATTTACTATTAGACTCTCATAGGATAAAGATATGTACTGTGTTTTGTCTAATTTACTCAAAAATACTCCTACTTTATCTTTAGAATGTTTCCACTGAATTACTGCCAATTCAAGTGGCAAAACTTTTTTCATGATCTGTCTATATCCTTTGAATCTAGGACCCCAAAAATCTTGTTTTTTAATTCCTAAAATAACCAAGCTCATATTAAGATATCTTAAAACATTAGACAGTAAAATTAAAAGAGATACACCATTCTGGAATTTATGTTTAAATTCCAAAATAACCACATTAAATCTTTCTTTAAATGAACTATCACTTTTATTTGTATCGCTTGAAATTTTATGAATATTTCCAAAGTATTTCTTTCTTACTGATACAGATACCGCCTTTCCATCTCTACTTATATGAATAAATTTTGCATTTGGAAAAACTCTATATACCAAATCAAGTCTTAAGCAATTGGATGCTGTTTTCTCTAACAAATATTCCTTAGACTGTTTTTTATTTAATAAACTGTTAAAATTATTTCTCGTTTTAAACACTTTTTTTTCAGTAATAATACCTGATGTAATCTCATCAGATTTCATAAATAGAAACTGCTTTTTCCATAAATCATTAATTTCATTAAAATATATACAACTTATATTTTTTTGAATAGAGGTCGCGATTAAATGTGTGCCTGACCTTGCTGCTCCTATAATAATTATTGGGTCTATTTTGTCAATTACTCTAAGCTTATTTAACCTTACAATACATTCATGATTTAATAAAACATTAATTTTTTTAAAAATTCCAAATTTGACTCTAGAGATTAAGATCCTTAGAGGAAAAAATAAATTTATAATTATTTTTATTCTAGGAGGGTACTGCAAATGAAGTTTACAATAAGCTTTTCTAAATTTAAATTTCTTTATCAAAAATTCCTGAATATTTGTATCATGAGACATGCTCTTTGCCCCATCATTCACATATCTAAAATTCTTTTCATTCAAATAATATTGATTCATTGTGTAGAAAAGAGCATAGCTTGAATACAGATTTAAAAAATCAGGATGGAATTTTATAGTAGAATAATCACAATAATTATCAGTAATTCTATTTTGACTATATCCAATAATCAGATTATCACTATTATAAATTGCCCAAAAATGCCATTTACCCTCTAAATTATCAATTTCGCGTTTAAAATCCTCTTGATTCTTTGGTGAAATATTAGTTTCATATCTGAGAAATGCTTTACTATAAGATGTAAATCCAAATTGTTTTATCTCGTCTTTACTTACTAATTTAACTTTACATCTTTTTAATCCTCTCCTTATTTTACTTCTAGTGTTTTTACTATAATCATCAATTATCATTGGAGTGTCATGGATAACATACCAAAATTTACTTTCTATCTCTGAATCAAAATCTGAAGTCCAACGAGCAAAATATGAATTTGTTTCTTTTAGTTTTTTATCAATTCCTATGATATCAACATCAATATGAGGAGGAGATAAAGGAACCAATGCACCATTATATTTTCGCCAGTTAGTCATATTACTCTATTTTAAACACTATTCTTCTTAAAGTAAAGGTAAGGAAATAAAATACTCTTAAGAAGAATAAACTTTTCGATTCCTCTATATTCTTTATATCATTCTGTTGTTTTATAGATAAATAATTAACCCAATCTCCCTCCATTCCTTTTCTAATTAAGCCTGCTCTATCTTTAGAGATTGTTGAATAATAGTTCGCTTTCCCTAATGATAAGTTGCTTCTCATTTTACTTATTGAAGTATTCTTCTTTATAAGCAAAATCTCTTCTGAAGAAAGAAGTTTTAAATTTAATATGGATGATATTTTTAATACCACTTCTTCAAAATTATTCTTCAATTCAGAATACTTAAAGAAATTATCTTTCCCAAAAGCTCTTATATACTTTCTGTTAAAATTTAAGATCTCAAATGCTTTTAATCTACCAATAAATAAATAATACATATTAAACCCTCTGATAAAAGCATATTTCTTTTTTAGATGATGATAATGTGATACTACCGCATCTCTTACATCTCTTTCTACAAAGAAAAAGTGTATATTAGAATCATAATCTCTCATCATTGTCTTCTCACGATAATAATGTGACTTAGTAATATAATTACTTTCAATATGATTTTCATTATCTAAAAATTCAGGAAATTTACTTTCTATAATTGTTGTGGGAGAATCTATATTATTGGTATACTTAATAGGAACATCTGTAAGGATAATCTCATTTACTTTTAGAACTTCCAGTATAATAGCATGAAGCCAAGTAGAACCAGATTTGAAGGTCCCATTACAAATTATTAACATCTTTCTATTTTATTGATTAACGGTTTATTAATAAGTATAAAGGATATAATTACAAAAAGCAATCTTGAATCATTCAGCATACCACTCACTAAGGAATTCAATAAAAAAAATAAAAACAAATAAAATAATAAGGGGTATAATGAAGTTTTATTCCCAATATGTTTTAACATTTTATTATAACTCAAATGAAACACATACACAAGTAGTAGCAGCAGTAATAATAATGTTTGAATACCATATTCACAAGCGACTTCCAGCAATAAATTATGAGGGTATTCTAAAGGCATTAAATGAGTTGGTCTGATTTTATTAGACACTGTTTGCCAATTACCAGCACCTACTCCCAAAGGATAATTCTGCAAAAGCATAAATGAACCAATGACTAAATTTGTCCGTGTTCCTGTTGACTGACTACTCCCACCCTTTTTAGAAACATTCATAAATACCCTGTCAACTTTTCCAACCTTAGATAATTGCTTATCTAACCCAGAAATCAGAAACAATGATATCAGCAGAAAGAGAACAAAACTTATTTTAACAATCACTTTATTAAAATTCAATAAAACATATACTAACCCTGTAAGAAATAAAGACAGTATAGGCCCCCTACTTCCACTGGCCAAAGCCAATAAAAAAAAGAATCCTATCACTCCATACTTATACCTACTTTTAACATCTATAGGCAAAAAAAAGAGAGAAATAATCCCAAACCCCATCCACCTGGCAAAAACAATTGGTCCACCACCAAGTGCTGCCATTCTCCCATCAGCTCTTTCAGATAGAGATAAATCTACAGAAGAAAGAAATGCTAAGAAACAACATACTGCTAAAAGAATATAAAAAGTATTTAGAACATCTTTTCTATCATACTTTTCAATTACAACTACTGAAATTGGCACTACAATAAGCCAAAAATTAATAAACTTTTCAAAGCCAAATTCAGTAACATCAAATACTAACCACAAGATAGGACCAGTAACTAATACCACTAAATAAAATAAATAGAATAGCAGTTTAGTTTTTGAAATCACTATTTTTTTAATAGAAAAAAATACAAAAATAACGGACAATAAATAGGCAACACTAATAAGAATAACTAAGTTTACATTAGCAATAACAAGTCTTTCATCATACACTCTTCCAATTGCCAACAAAGCACATGCCGAAAGCATAAACACCCAAGAAAAAATATTTTTATTTCTCATATTGAAAGTATTTAATATACGAATAAATTGCCAAAATAACAGCAGTAACTGAAGAGGAATACATAACAATCAAAGCTTTTTCTTTTGCAGAAAATTCCGAAAAGAAAACAAGAAAACAAGACAAAACAAGTATTACTAAAAAGAAAATTACTAATTTAAACCTTGCTTTTTTAGTAGCTACTATCGGTAAACTTAAAAAAGGCTGAAATAGTATTGTTGTTATAAATAATAAAACAAAAGCAAAACTCAAATCATATAAATATACTGATGTTTGTTGCACATCAGAAATATTAAATGCTCCTCTTAAATATACAAATTTAATTATATCATAACTAAAGAAGTACAAACCAATTACCATTATCAACCCTACAAATAAGGAAATTGATAAAGAGTAAAGCATTAGCCTTGTATCTTTCTTTATTGAAATCTTCCTTAATAATATTGTACTAATATTACTTATAACAGAAGTTAATAATGCATTAAGTATTACTACAGCATACATAAAAAATGCAATACTATTAGAGCCATCAGCACCAGCAACAAGGCGAGAAGATATAATAATAATATTTGCAAAATTACCCAACACAAGAGTCGGAAAATTAAAATCAGATCGTTCTAATTTAACTTCAACACCTGTATTTTCATTTTGCATTGGCTTTACAAAAGCCATACTCATACTCAATATCCCTATCAATCTACTTATAGCCAAACCAGCAACAGAGGCGACACTGATTAAAGGATAAACTAGCAAGGTAAAAACAGAAGAATTAGTGACTGATGCATAAGAGTATCTTAAAAACATGCCTCTTGCTTGAATAATGGTGAGAAATATAGTGTTTATAAAATTAAAACAAATACTAAAACTTAAAACAAAGGATGCACCAAAAAATAAAAAACTATTTTGAAGATCAAGATAGAAAATTACAGTTGTTTGAATAAGTTGACTTATTAAAAATAAATATATGGAAGTCTTTTTTGAAAATACAAAAACTTGCTTTAATGAAATCTCTTCATACTTATCATACAACTTTGTGAATTTTGGAAGCAGATTAGCCTTTAACGCGTTACCAGCTGTTATTTGTGAAAAGAAATCGGCTACAACTCTCAATAATAAAAAATTTGCGTATAAAATTGATGAACCTAAAAAGAAAGCAATAACTAACTCTCTTATTAAACCGAGTACTTTTTGGAAAATATTTGAAACGAATAAACTAGAAAAATCTTTTAGTGATTGTGATACAAGAATATTCTTTAGGCGCATACTATTATGCTTTTACACCAATCTGTAAATACTTAAAACCCTTACTTTCAAAAAAATCTGATTTAAATTGATTCCTGCCATCAATAAATAAATTACCGTTCATTTTAGTTTTCATTAAATCAAAATCAGGGCTTCTAAACTCTTTCCACTCTGTTACTAAAACTAACGCGTCAGCATTATCTAAAACAGAATATTTATCGTCACAATAATTTACTGCAACTCCTTTTAAATAAAATTTTGCTTCTTTAATTGCTTTCGGATCATAAGCATTTACGTTCCCTCCTGCAGCAACAATTGATAGAATCAAATTGATAGATGCTGCTTCACGCATATCATCTGTTTCTGGCTTAAAGGATAAACCCCAAACTGCAATTGTCTTCCCAGTTAAATCCGAACCTAACTGACTAGTCAACTTAGAAAATAAGACTTCTTTCTGAGCTTTATTTACCTTTTCAACAGAAGCAATAAGTTCAGGATTATACCCATGATTATTAGCAATATTAATAAGAGCTTGTACATCTTTAGGAAAACAACTTCCTCCATAACCACATCCAGGATAAATAAATTGATATCCTATTCTTTTATCACTCCCAATCCCAGTACGCACCTGATTTACATCTGCTCCAACACGCTCACAGATATTTGCAATTTCATTAATAAATGAAATCTTAGTAGCCAACATAGCATTAGCAGCATATTTTGTCATTTCAGCAGAACGAATATCCATACCTATAAACCTATCATTACTTAAAGTAAATGGTGCGTATAGATTGCGCATCAACTGCATTGCCTGTTCGTCATCAGCACCTACTACTACTCTATCAGGGTGCATAAAATCTTTAATTGCAGCTCCTTCTTTTAAAAACTCAGGATTAGAAACCACATTAAAGGTTAAATTAGAATTCCTTACATTCAGTGCATTCTGAATTGTTTCTTTAACCTTATCTGCTGTACCAATGGGCACAGTTGATTTATCTACTACAACCAAATGATGTGTCATGTGCTCTCCAATTGACTGAGCTACTTGAAGCACGTATTTAAGGTCCGCAGATCCATCATCACCCATTGGAGTGCCAACTGCAATAAAAACTACTTCAGTAATTGATAATGCGTCAGTAATCTCACAAGTGAAATTTAAAGTTCCTTTTTGGTAGTTTTCTTTTACTAGAGTTTCTAAGCCTGGCTCATAAATTGGAACTATTCCTTTTTTAAGCTGTGTAATTTTATTTTCATCAATATCAACACAAACAACATGATTTCCCATTTCAGAAAAACAAGCTGCCGCAACTAAACCAACATACCCTGAACCTATAACTCCTACTTTCATTTTACTTTATTTTAATCTCCCTGATAAGAGCACTAAATAAACCAAATATAAAACTTAAAACTGCAGCCAATACAGTCCAAACTAAAACATCATCTTCCTTTTGATTTACTTTTGCAAAATTTTGGACAAAAGAAATTGGCTTAAGCTGCTCTTTTGTCTTAATATTTTCTCGAATATGGGCTAACGCAATAATCTCATTGCTTAAATTTTTACGCTTTCCTGTTAAAGTATTATTAGAACTTAACGCAAATTTACTGCTAATATTCTCTGATCTAATTTTACTCAACTCCAACATCTCTTCAGCTATGTCTTCTAGTAAATCTGAACATGATTGTTTATATAAATTATAACGTGACATAACATATTGATTATGCTCAAAATAATAAATCAAACTATTTTGAATTTCAGGAATTTTATCATTGTCAAATACCACAAGAAGAATAGTAAATTTATTTAAGGCATAAAACTTCTCATTCATATCTTGTTGATACAATTGTTCAGCTTCAATTTTTTTAATAGTTGAAGCTACGCCTACATCTACACCTAATGACAAAGCTAAAGCAGAATAGTCTTCATTTGCAATATTAATTTGCAAATGGTTGATTAAATCAATAGCTGTTCTTTGACTTAAATCTTGAACTTGCTCTTGTCTTTCGTATTCCGAAATTCCTGACATACAAATTGCCTTAGTTTCATAATATGGAGTTTTTAATTTCTGATACCCAATAACTCCAACAACTCCAATGGCTACTATTATCAATAATAGTCTGCTATTTCTTGAAATAAACTTTACAAAATTCGCAAATAGTTCACTTAAATTCAATTCTTCTGTCATTTTAATATTTGTTTTAAAATTTCCAAGTGGATTTACTACAAACCCCTTTAAGGTCCAAAAGTACCAATTTTCCTTGGGATATCTGATTAAAATTAGCGTCAGTATACTTTATGAATTCATCATGAGATACTGCAACAATAATTGCATCATACTTATTACCAGAATCAAACGGATTACTAATGAAATTAGTATTATAATCTACAGAAAGATAAGGATCAAAAATAGAAACTTGACAAGAAAACCCTTCTAGTCCATAAACAATATCTCTTACTTTTGTGTTACGTGTATCCGCACAATTTTCTTTAAAAGTGTAGCCTAACACCAACACAGAAGCACCTTTAACTACCTTATCAGCAGCTTTCATTAGTTTAATTGCTTTATCAACTACAAATGAAGCTACATTATTATTTATGGTTCTTGAGGAATGCAATAAGGTTGGGTTATACCCCATTTCCTCTGATTTATGCAACAAATAATAAGGATCAACCCCAATACAATGTCCACCAACTAAACCTGGTTTAAAATCCAAGAAATTCCACTTTGACTTGGCTGCACTTAAAACTTCAGCAGTATCAATATCCATTTTATCAAACATCATTGCTAATTCATTCATCAAAGCAATGTTAACATCCCTTTGCGTATTTTCAATCACTTTTGCTGCTTCAGCAACCTTAATTGAAGGCGCTTTATAGGTTCCTGCTTTTATTATTTTATTGTATAAATCATCTACTCTATCTGCAACTTTATCAGTAGATCCACTAGTAACTTTAACTACATTTTGTAAATTATATTTTTCTGCGCCAGGACTAATTCTCTCGGGACTATAACCACAATAGAATTCCGAATTATAAACTAATTCAGAATTTTTAGCAAGAATTGGTATACAAAAATCCTCTGTCACTCCAGGGTAAACAGTCGATTCATAAATAACAATATCCTCTTTTTTCAAATACCTTGCGACAAGTTCAGAAGCAGATCTTAAAAATGATAAATCAGGAATATTCTCTTCATCAACAGGAGTTGGGACAGTAATAATATAAATAGTAGATTCCTTTAAATCACTTTCATCACTGCTAAACAGTAAATCTGGATTATCTATTAAAGCAACATCCAAATTACTATCTATACCTTTATTTAGCTCTGCTACACGCTTTTTATTAATATCATAACCCACAACCTGATAACATTCTGCAAAAGCCAAAGCCAAAGGTAATCCTACATACCCTAAACCAATAACCGCTATTTTATATTCTTTATCCAAATTAAAAAAGCCCCAGAGGGGCTTTTATTTTTATATTATTTATTGAGATTAGTACTCCCAAAGATCGTGTTCAATATTAAATATTTCAGTTTTAATTCTTTCTGATTCTAATAAAGCGTCAAGACCAATCATGTATTCATTCACCTTTCTATCCATAACACTAGATTCCTTTGTAATCGTACTACCGAACATTCTTTTCCAGAAAATATCATCATAAGTTCTTCTTTCAGCATTATTTTTAACTAAATTAAAGACTTCCGCATTAATCAAAATTTCTCTTGCTTCAGGGAAATGAACCCAAAATAAAGGAGAGAATGTACCCGTTAACTGTCCATTTACCTCATCTCTATCTTCTTGCAAAGGAGCCATCCCAATGATACGAACATCCATCACCGACCTTTGTTTGTCAAAAAACCACTCTTCTTTCAGCCTCCATTTTTTAACAGAATTTCTATTAAAAGGAATCTTATTTAATCTAGTAGTTTTTGCTTCTTCCGGATCAGCACCTTCAGCTACAGCATCCCAGTCAATTACTTCAATCAATTTTTCTTCTGCCCCTCCAATCTGTTTAATAGCATCTTGAGACATAACTTCTCTGAACTCATCATCCATAGCAGGATTACCATAAGCAGTGATACTTCCTTCTTGTATTGCAGAATAAATCACATCAATCAAACTCTTTCTGTCTTGAATAGTATGCGCTATACCATCATTTTCAGGATAATAAAAAGGGTGATTAATTTTCTGGCGCAAATCAATTTCTCTCCATATTTTACGCGACCACATAACATCAGCTTGACGCAAAGAGGCATACTGCTGAACTCTTTTATTATGGTGTTTTTCTTTTTTATAGACAGAATTCATTTCTTCTATAGTCAATACATCTTGTGCATTTACTCCTACTAAACAAAGAGTAGTCGTTACTAATAATAAGATTATTTTTTTCATAATTATTTATTTTATTTCTATAACTAGTGGATCTAAAGGTATTTCATTATTGTTCTTATAATCTACCCTTTTCGCCTGAATATTAGAGATTGTGATTGAATTTCCTGATTTTATATTCTTAATAATGTTAACCATCTTATCAGAGAACTTAGGGCCTTTTGTATTTTCTTTAAGCTGCTCACCTTTATACACCCCTGTTAATCGATATGAAGTAATCATATACCTTACTCCTTTAAAATCAAAGTCTTTAAGGTTTGCCAATATCCCTCCAGCATTAACCATCATCATCTTATCAATAACAGTTGTACCGTTAACATTTTTTGCTCCCATAATAACTGCTTTAGGAGGTGGGACGGGTTTAACTCTAAATTCCATTTGCCCCATTTTAGTACGCTTACCTTCAACATTAGCATAAAGTACAACCATTGCCTTTCCTTTCTTAGAAGGACGAGCAGAATATTCACCTAATGATTTTTTAACTACTGATACTTTTCCATTATTGATTACTGCAGAAATTTGACCAGCTGTATATCCTGGAACAGAAATTTTAAGTGGGTTATCAACCTCTAAATATAAAATATTCATATTTGTTGGTGAAACGACAGCTGTTTTAGCTGCTACTAAATATTGCCCTCCAAAAGGGTATATTTTTGTTCCGTTAGCTGTTTTCATTGAAATTAAACCACCCCATTTCTGAACTCCCTCTGAGGTTGCACGCTTAGCAAACATTCCTTTACCATTTACTATTTTAACTGTTTCATAATCTCCAACCATTTCATACTTCCCTCCTCCTAACGAGTCATATTCTCCAACATAAATAACAGGTGCCTGAGTAGTATCCTTTGCTGCAATAAAAATTTGAGCTCTAAAAGTATCTCCTTTTAATACAAAATTAGAATTTGGAATTTGAATTCCTTCAGCAGAAGTAAACTTTAATGACCCAGCATCAATATTTTCTCTTAACATATTAATTATGTCAGCTTCAGTATTTCTTACATCCGATTGCATTTTAGAAAGTAATGTTAATGCCCCAACTGATGGCATATCATAGAAATTATATTCTTCCCAAAGTTGCGTTTTACGTCCTACTTTTTTATCTGATAAATCACAAGTCTCATCTATCGACAAACTTAAAGATTCATCACCAGCAGCTAGTGATATAATGAAATCTTTATATGCTAAGAAATTTGTTTTCAAATCAGTAGCAATATTTTTTTTCCTTTTAGCACTATAAAACAAATCTCCAGAAGCATGCCTATCATCTTTATTAGTCAATGATCCAATTGACATTGTTTTTTGAGTTTCAGAGAGTGCATCCCAACTTAACTCAATTGCCTTATCATCTTTTAATTTACCCTCTGCATCAAGGATCTCACTATCAGTACCTAAATAGACTTTCTTATCTGCTTTTAGCACTAAATTATATTTCATTTCTTGAAGAAAAACAACTAACTCATCCGCCTTTCCTTTAACTTCATACGCTTGCTCTCTAAAAAGCCCGGCCTTAACAGGATTCAACTCAGCAGCAGCATCAAAAGCAGCATAAGTCTCTCCATTTTTGGCGTTAAAATTTATTGTTGTTCTAGTAATACCTTTATTCACTTCAAAAAATGAATTCAGAACCTCTTTTGATACATTCAATGCAAGTAATGCGGTAAGCACTAAATACATCATGTTAATCATCTTCTGTCTTGGTGACAAATTACCTCCAGCCATATTCTTTTATGTTTATTTAGTAATTGATGATTTATTTATTTGGATTCATTGCAGTTAGCATGTCGCCATATACTTTATTTAACTGCTCTAAGTTATCAGCTAAACTACTTACTTGCTCTTGGAATCTCTTAGAATCATCAACAGAAGATTGTAAGTTTTGTAAGAACAATGAAGTTGCCTCCATTTGCTGACTAGAAGTTTGCAATTGTAATTCGTACAATGAGTTCATTGCATTCATGTTCTTTACTCCTTCCTGAATTTGAGCATTATATTCTGAAATACCTGATGCAGCAGAAACTGTCTCATTTAATTGTTTTGCCGACTCTCCAAATGATCTTAATCCTTCATTTAAACTTTCAATCAACTCATTATCAATTTTAGCTTTCGCTAAAGCATCATCCAATTGTTGAGCTGGTCTTTTTGCTGCATTAGGATCTTGCATATGAGCAAGTTCAGGATAAACTAAAGACCAATCTGGCTCTTCGTGAGGCTTCTCAAAAGCAGAGAAAAAGAAAATAATTGCTTCAGTACCTAAACCAACAGCAAGCATAATCCCCGCCCCTGGGTAGTGTTCTATTTTAAATAGTGCACCTAAAATCACAAGTGCTGCACCCCATCCGTATAATTTTGGCATCATCACCTTGTACCATTTTGCTTCTGTTATTTTTCCTAAATTATCTACGAAACCCATTGCTTTATTGTTTTTAATTATTTAATATTTATTTTTAATTCTATTGAAAATCTTTTTTATCTCTACCTAAGAAATCAACTGCACATCTAAATCCGATATAACACTTGGCAGTATCTTGGTATTCAAAAGTTCGTGTACTTGTTTGGATAAAGTATGCAATATCTTTCCAAGAACCACCTCTGATAGATTTTCTTTTTAGTACAGCATGGTCATCTTCATTCGCATCATAATGGTAGTCCATATTCATATCATGTGAATATGAAAAAGCGGACTCATCATACGCATTTGAAGTCCATTCAGCAACATTTCCTGCCATATCATAAAGCCCATAACCATTAGGATTATAAGATGCTGTTTTAATTGCTTTTATTCCACCATCAGCAGTATAGTTACCTCTCAATGGTTTAAAGTTTGCTAAAAAACAACCCTTAAGATTACGTGTATAAGGTCCTCCCCAAGGATAAGGCGAAAAATCTAACCCCCCTCTAGATGCGTATTCCCATTCTGATTCAGTAGGTAACCTGAATTCTGGTAATGTTGGTTGTTTTATTTTTCTTAAAAATGCATTCATCATTTGTGTTCTCCATTTTGTAAATGCAGTAGCTTGTTTCCAGTTAATTCCTACAACAGGATAGTCATCAAAAGCTGAATGATGAAAATAATTCTTAGTATAAGGATCATTAAAAGAATAAGCATAATCATGAATCCAAGTTAATGTATCAGGGAAAATTGACACCTCAACTTCAGATAAAAACTCACTTCTATCTCTTTTACCAGTCGCATCACCTTCTCTTTTAACTTTATTAGCAGCCGCCTGAACATCTAAAACTTGATATTTAAATACATATTTTCTTGTATCAAACTCTCTTCTACCATTCAATCTCTCATGTTCTGGCAAATACATTTCTTCTTCTAAAATCTCTCTTACTTCCTGATCATTCCATCTGATTTTAGTATTCCAATTAATTCTTGCTGGCTCTAAGAAGTTTCCATATCTATCCTCTTCAATTAAATGCCCCTCAATCCCTGCTTCACCTAAAATAGTGTGCGCTAAAGAATCTCTTACCCAAGCAACAAATTGACGGTATTCATTATTTGTAATTTCAGTTTCATCCATATAGAACGCACCAACTGAAATTGTTTTTGAAGCTGTTACATTTGCAAATGGAACATCTTGATCAGAAGGCCCCATATTGAAACTTCCTTGCGGAATAAACACCATGCCATAAGGATCTGTAGGGTTCCAAATTTGTCTTTTTTGCACTCCAATTAGCTCACCATTACCTGAACTACCACAAGCACTTAATAGTGCGACAACCATACTTAATAATATTACTTTTTTCATATTCATATTTTATTTATCACTTTCGTGAGTTAAATCTATTTTTTATAAGAATCTTGGATTTTTGTATTTTGAAACTGCTTTATTCGTTTTAATCTTAAAGTTATAACCCAACATAATTTCTAAAGAGTTTGACATTGGGTTCACCATTGTTACATCATAACCTATTCCAAATCTTAAATCATCATTCACATTCATACCCGCTAACAAAATAAGCCCTTCATCTAACCTATAACTAACGCCACCCCACATCCTATTATTGTATATTAGGTTTGTATTAATATCTAATTGTGAAGTTGCACCATCCGATTTTAAGTAAATTGATGGGTTTAAAGATAGTACTGGATTTAGCTCATGATAATAACCAGCAATTAGAAAATAATGTCTTACTAAATCAAAATCTTGCCCATCACTCCACTCTACAGTTGGCTCAGTCATATGTGCTGATGAAAGCCCAACATAAACATCTTGAGTGTTATAGTAAATACCCGCACCAATATCCAAGCTAGACCCTTTTACCTCTCCAGTTGGAATAGCAGCATCTCCACTTTGAGCAGGCCTTAAAGCCCCTCCGTTTATCCCACTTTGATACATCCCAACAGACATTCCCATACCAATTTGCCCAACACCTAATTCTGTTCGGTAAGCATAAGAAGCTTGTAATCCTAAATTACTAAACTCAGCAATATTGTCTTTAACAATATTAAGCCCAACCCCACCATATAAAAATGGTAATTCAGCATCAATACTGAAATTTTGAGTTGAAGCAGCTGCTCCGCCATCATCACCAAAACCCATCCATTGCGACCTATGCAAAACAGAAGTAGAAATATTCCCTCTACTTCCTGCAAAACCAGGGTTATTCGCCAACTTATTAAACATGTTCTGACTAAACTGAGGATCTTGTTGTGCAGAAACGATAGTTGTTACGCTAAGAACACTCAAGATTAGTAATAATATTTTCTTCATATTTCTGATTAACTATTGAAAATTTTGGCGCTAAAATAAACAATTTTTAATTAAGCATGCTTATTACTAGCGACTATCTTATGCGCTCAGAGGAATTCGGAAGAAGATATAGAGCCTATTATTCTAACTATCAAGGCGTTTAATTAAATAAACTTATTGTAAGTTTTTAACCATCTTTCAGGAACTTCACCTTGATTTGCCACCTCATAATCGCGATATGAGCAAGCAACAAAGTAATTTTGCAGTTGTTTTTTACCTTCCTTTTTAAAAGGAACGCCCATCCACCACCTTCCACTAGTTTGGCTTTTGTAAAAAATAATCTCGTTTTTACCATCTTCAAAAGCAACCGTATATTTTATACAGTTTTTCAGATTTGGATTTAATTCCTGCTTCCGCATTTTATAGCCATCAATAAAATACCAAAGCATCTGAGCTAATAATTGAGCCGTTTGATTATTTACATCTAATTCCTGATTGTATTCAAACAAACCAACAGCCGACAATTTATCACTTACTCCAGCATAACGCATTATTTTACAAGCTTCCTCCCCATTTAATCCGTTAGGAGAACTATAAACATTAGCCTCAGCATAAGCAAATTGAATTGCTGAGATATCAAAACTTAAAAAATCAGTATTTCGCATTACGGGCTCTACTTCTTGGAAATTAGCTTTTAAATCGCCCAGCCTTATGATATCAAAATTCATCCCTTTTAGCATTTCAGTAGCCATATTTGAAACAAAATAAGACTGATAACCCAAATTAACATAATGAAACAAATGACTAGGATTATGACTTATCACTTTCCCTAAATGAGAGTAAGAAGCTAAATTATCTTCTTCTAAGCCAATATCAAAACTCTTATCAACTGAAGTAAGGGTAATGTATTTTTCTAAAGCAGCATAAGCTTTATAAACAGCATAAGAAACATCATGTCCGCCACCAATAATAATAGGAATTACTCCATCATGCAACAAAGCCTCACAAACATCTTGAACCTTTTTAAAGGATTCCTTACGAGTTGGCATTAACTGTAAGGTGCCTAAATCAACAATTCTAGGTAATTTTTCTTGATGCAATTGATAAAAAGAGGCTCTAATTTTACAATCCTGACTCGCCACCTTATTTTTTGAACCATCATATTCAGGAACATTGAAAATTGCAATTTCAGCAAATTTCACTTCAGGAAAATGATCAGCAGTATGCGAATCAATTAAACGTCCTACTTGTGTAATTCCCCACCTATCCTTTTCAGCATAAATGCCAGGATTTAAGGGGTTAAAATAGGAGTGTAATTCAATCATTATTTCTTTTTACCTCTCGGTTTTTTTTCTGGCTGATTTTCCCATAAATTGATACATTCTTCTCTGGTCAAAGTTTTTGGCTCAGTTCCTTTTGGTATTTTAACATTTATCTTTTTACCCTTTGGAGGGCTCACCTGAATAAAAGGACCATATCTACCATTCAACACTTGAATTAAAGGATCGCCATCAAAATTAGAAATTAATCTATCTTTATCTGCTTGAATCTTAATTTTTATCAATTCTATTGATCTATCTAAATCTATAGTTAAAGGATTTTCTTCATCTGTTTTCTTGATAGATGTAAACTTCCCATCATAACGCAAATACGGACCAAACCTACCTACTGAAGCAACAATTTCTTTCCCTTCCCATTCACCTACTGTTCTTGGCAATTTGAATAAATCCATAGCTTCATCTAAGGTAATTGTTTGTATCGTTTGCCCTTTCAATAAAGAAGCAAATTTAGGTTTTGGAGCATTTTCATCTTCCTGCTTTTCACCCATCTGAACCATAGGACCAAAAGGACCAATACGCGCAAATACTTTTTCTCCACTTGCAGGATCATTCCCTAATTCTCTTTCTCCTGAAGCTTTGCCAACATTACCAATTACATCTTCTACCTTAGCATGAAAACTACCATAAAAAGAAGCAATCATTTCGTTCCAAACTTTTTTTCCTTCAGCAATCTCATCAAATTCAGTTTCAACTGAAGCCGTAAAACTATATTCCATTACATCAGAAAAGTGTTCAACTAAGAAATCAGTAACTACAATCCCAACATCAGTTGGGAAAAGCTTCTTATTTTCAGCACCCGTAATTGAAGTTTTTTCTGATTTAGTAAGATTTCCATCTTTCAATTCAATCATTTGAGAGACACGATCAAATCCATCACGATTTTCTTTTTCAATATACCCTCTTTTCTGGATAGTAGTAATGGTAGCCGCATAAGTTGACGGCCTTCCAATCCCTAATTCCTCCATCTTTTTTACTAAACTTGCCTCAGCATATCTTGCTGGAGGACGAGAAAATTGTTCTGAAGCAACCGCTTCAGAAAGACCTAAACCCTCTCCTACTTCAAGCTTAGGTAACATTCCTTTTTGCTCCTCATTCTCATCATCTTTTCCTTCAAGGTAAACCTTCATGAACCCTTCAAAAGTAATTACCTCTCCCTTTGCAACAAATTGTTCTGCAGTAGTTGAAATGTTAATTTTTACAGTTGTTCTGTCGAACTGAGCATCTGCCATTTGAGAAGATATTGTTCTTTTCCAGATTAAATCATATAATCTTTGATGAGAACTATCTCCATCCACTGTTTTATTATTCATGTAAGAAGGACGAATTGCCTCATGCGCCTCTTGTGCCCCCTTAGATTTTTTAGTATACACTCTTCTTTGCGCGAATTCTTCACCATATAAATTTGTGATTTCCAATTCGGCAGCTGCTAAAGCATCTTGAGATAAATTAACACTATCCGTTCTCATGTAAGTGATTCTTCCTGCTTCATATAATTTTTGAGCCACCATCATAGTTTGACTAACTGAAAAACCTAATTTACGAGAAGCCTCTTGCTGTAATGTTGAAGTAGTAAAAGGTGCTGTTGGCGACTTTTTTGCTGGTTTTTGTTCTAAAGAACTTACAGAAAAAGTAGCATCTTTACATTTATCCATAAATACATAAGCATCCTCATTATTTTTAAACCTTTGTGGTAATTCTGATCTCACAACCTTACCATCAGCATTGATGAAAAACGCCACTACCTTATAAGATGATACTGGAGTAAAATTAGTAATCTCACTTTCACGCTCTACAATTAAACGCACAGCAACTGACTGCACACGCCCTGCCGATAAGCCTTGCTTTACTTTCCTCCAAAGTACAGGGGAAAGTTCAAAACCAACTAACCTATCCAACACACGCCTTGCTTGTTGAGCATTCACTAAATTAATATCTAAAACTCTAGGATTCTCTACAGCTTTAGTAATTGCTTTTTTAGTAATCTCATGAAAAACAATCCTTTTAGTTGTTTTTGCATCTAACTTTAATGCTTCCGTTAAGTGCCAAGCAATTGCCTCTCCCTCACGGTCCTCATCCGTAGCAAGCCAAACAGTCTCTGCTTTTTTTGCTACACTTTTAAGATGACTCACTACTTTAGTTTTATCTTCTGATATCACATAATTAGGTTCAAACCCATTTTCAATATCAATAGCCATCCCTCCTTTTTTAGGTAAATCCCTAATATGACCTATACTTGATTCTACCACAAAGTCTTTACCTAAAAAACCTTGTATTATTTTTTTCTTTGCTGGTGATTCTACAATCACTAAATTCTTTGCCATTTTATATGTTTTAGAAATGTGCTGCAAATTAAAGGAACTTTTTTTGAATAAAACAAATCGAAAAAACTTGGCAGTTTCCATTATATTATATATAATATAAGTAAAATAAAGTACTGCCACATTGTCAGTTTTTTACTATTTTTGCATTTCAAAACACGAAAATGAGCATAGATAAGTTGTTAGAAAAAAAAATGGATGAAAGTAAGCAAGGAGAGGCCTTACAATTATCTGAAAATAAAAAAGCAGGCCGTAAAATGTATATTGAAAGTTACGGTTGCCAAATGAATTTTTCGGACAGTGAAATTGTTGCTTCTATTCTTACAAAAGAAGGTTTTTCTACCACCAAAGATATTACTAAAGCTGATTTAGTTTTCGTAAATACATGCTCCATAAGAGAGAAAGCAGAACTCACAGTTCGTAAACGGTTAGAATTTTACAATTCAATAAAAAGAGATAAAAACCCAGGAATGTTAGTTGGCGTTTTGGGCTGCATGGCAGAACGATTAAAAGAACAATTTTTGGAAGAAGAAAAATTAGTGGATATTGTTGTTGGGCCTGATTCCTACAGAGATTTACCCAACTTAATTGCCCAAGTGGAAGATGGAAGAAAGGCTGTAAATGTATTTTTATCATTAGAAGAAACCTATGCTGATATCAGCCCTGTTCGCTTAGGAGGAAATGGAGTAACTGCATTTGTATCCATCACGAGAGGATGTGATAATATGTGTACTTTTTGTGTAGTACCTTACACTAGAGGCAGAGAAAGAAGCAGAAAGCCTGAAAGCATCTTGAAAGAATGTCAAGATTTATTCAATGATGGGTATAGAGAAATTACACTTCTTGGACAAAATGTTGATTCCTATTTGTGGTACGGAGGAGGAGCAAAAAAAGACTTCAAAAAAGCAAATTCCCAGGCAAAAGAAAATAGCTTAAACTTTGCCAATCTTTTGGATAAAGTAGCGCAAGTTAATCCAAAATTAAGGGTTCGTTTTTCAACTTCCAACCCACAAGACATGGGAGTTGATGTAATTGAAACCATGGCAAAGCATAATAATATTTGTGACCACATACACTTACCTGTTCAATCAGGGAGTTCGCGCATATTGGAATTGATGAATAGAGGTTATGATAGAGAAAAGTACTTCAAATTAGTTAACGAAATCAAACACAGAATTCCTGATTGCGCCATCTCAATGGACATGATAATTGGCTTTTGTAGTGAGACTGAAGAAGACCACAAAGAAACACTCTCCTTAATGGATTATGTAGGATATGATTTTGGATATATGTACAAATATTCTGTAAGGCCAAATACCCCTGCTTCAAGAATGGAAGATGATGTTCCTGCAGATATAAAACAAAGAAGATTAGCTGAGATAATCGAACAACAACAAGCAAGCGCATTACGACACATGGAAGCTAAAGTGGGAGAGACATATGAAGTTTTAATTGAAGGGTTTTCCAAAAAATCGGACCAGCATTTTTATGGAAGAACAACCCACAATTCAGCAGTAATTTTTGAAAAAGGAAATCATAAATTAGGTGACTATGTAAGGGTTAAGATTGAGGAATGTACTTCTGCAACATTAAAAGGTAAAGTAATTTAATATGAATAATCAGCAAGTAAAACAAAGGTTCGGAATTATTGGGAACAGCCCAAAACTAGCAAGAGCTATTGATGTAGCTTTGCAAGTAGCACCTACTGATATTTCTGTTTTGGTGGTTGGTGAAAGTGGTACGGGTAAAGAAAATATCCCAAAAATTATTCATCAAAATAGTAAGAGAAAGCACAACCCATATATTGCTGTAAATTGTGGGGCTATTCCTGAAGGAACAATAGACAGTGAATTATTTGGGCACGAAAAAGGATCGTTCACAGGAGCACACGACAGCCGAAAAGGATATTTTGAAGCAGCAGATGATGGCACTATTTTCTTGGATGAAGTAGGAGAATTACCAATGGCCTCACAAGCTCGCTTACTGAGGGTATTGGAAAATGGTGAATTTATAAAAGTTGGGTCGTCCAAAGCGCAACAAACCAATGTGCGTATTATTGCAGCAACCAATGTAAATATATTGGAAGCCGTTAAACAAGGTAAATTCCGAGAGGATTTATATTACCGATTAAATACGATAAGTATACAATTGCCACCACTCAGGAAAAGAGGAGATGACATTTATTTATTATTCAGAAAGTTTGCAGCTGATTTTGCAGAGCAATACAGCACACCACCTATTCGACTTACTGATGATGCGGTTGAGGTGTTAAAAGATTATTCTTGGCCAGGAAACATAAGGCAATTGCGCAATTTTGTTGCCCAACTTTCAGTTATTGAGCAGGAAAGAATGATAACAGCCAATAAACTACAAGAACAATTACCTGACACTTCAACTAGTGGCTTAGTTAAGTTTGAGGACAAGAATAAAGCGGACTTATCAGAAAGGGAAATATTGTACAAAGTACTTTTTGACATGAAAAAGGACCTTACTGAGCTTAAAAAAATTACTTTTGACTTAATGCAAAAAGAAGGAGGAACTGAAATAATTAGTAATATAAACCCTGCTATATTTACGGAAAATAATGAGCCCAATTTCAATATAAATACGCCTGCAGAAAATACGATAGAAATTGAAGAATCTCTATCGTTATTTGATCAAGAAAAAAGGTTGATTGAAAAATCATTATTAAAGCACAAAGGGAAACGAAAAGATGCTGCTGCTGAGCTAGGAATTTCAGAGCGAACATTGTACAGGAAACTAAAAGAATTCGGATTATAATGAAGATTATTTACACACTTTTACTCAGCAGTTTACTTGTTTCATGCGGAATATATTCCTTTACTGGAGCGTCAATACCCAGTGAAGCAAAAACAGTATCCGTACAGTATTTTAATAATAAAGCTGCTACCGTACAACCAACTTTAAGTCAAGTTTTTACCGAAAGACTAAAAGACATGTTCTTGGAACAAACCAACTTAGCCCTTAGCGAAAATGAAGGGGATTTATCCTTTAGTGGTCATATCAGTAAATATCAGATTAAACCAATGGCAATTAAGGCTAATGAAACAGCTGGCCAAAATAGATTGACTATTGCTGTAAAAGTAACTTACAACAATAGTTTAGATACCGAAAACAACTTTGAGCAGACTTTTAGTCGTTACCGTGACTATGATAGTTCGCAAAACATATCAGATATTGAAAGCACTTTAATTGAAGATATTACGAATAAATTAGCGGAAGATGTGTTTAATAAAGCATTTGTAAATTGGTAATGGAAAGTGTAATTCAACATATTCAAGCTCCACAAAAAATAGCAGGAGAAGATGTCGCAAAGATAGATAGCTTGCTACATGAGTTTCCGTATTTTCAAACAGCCCAATTATTGCTTGCAAAAGGATTATTGAATACGGATAGTATACGCTACAACCGACAGTTGAAAAAAGCAGCTATTTATTCCTTGGACAGAAAACAGCTTTTCAAACTCATTACACAACATAACCCAGAAGAAAAATCTATCCCAGTTGAAAGTACAACTAAGCAAAGTACTGAACAGAATTTAGCGATTGGACAACCTTTAGCTTTTGAAAAAGAGGAAGAATATTCTTTTTCGGAATGGTTAGCCTTAACGAAAGTTAAGAAAATTGACAGAACACCTAAACCAAGCACAAAACAGCTAATTGATAATTTTATTGATAAAAAGGCAAGTATTAGCAAACCCAAAAAGACTACTTTTTTTAAACCTGTTGATGTTGCAAAGGAAAGTTTGATTGAAAATAATGACTTAGTTACTCCTACTTTAGCTAAGGTTTACTTGGAACAAGGGCATTATGACAAGGCAATTTCGGCTTATGAAAAATTAAGCTTGAAATATCCAGAAAAAAATAGTTTCTTTGCAGCCCAAATTAAATTGATCAATAAATTAAAAGAAAAATAAAATGTACACGATTTTTGCAATCCTTATCATCATAACATCTATCCTATTAGTATTAGTTGTATTAGTTCAAAATCCTAAAGGTGGAGGATTATCATCTTCATTTGGTGGCGGTAGTGGAAACCAAATTATGGGCGCTAAAAAAACAACTGACTTTTTAGAAAAAGCAACTTGGACTTTAGCAATCGCATTAATTTCTTTAAGCTTATTATCAAACTTTGCTATCCCAAGAGAAAGCACTGAAGATACTGTTGAAATAAAAGCACAGGAACAAATTGACAATGCAGTAATTCCTAACTTACCAGCCAACCCAACTCAGGGAGAGTAATTATTTAAGCTGTGTTATTCAGCTAAAATTTCCTACTATTTTCAAGAAACATAAACGCTTTGCGTTAAATCTGCCATAATTTCATTTATTTTGGACAGCTTTTGCTATGGCACACTTTGTGCATTAGTATAGCATTATAAAACAACTAATAAAACTTTAAATATGTCAAAGATAAACATCATCCCACTTGCTGATAGAGTAATCATTAAGCAAGCAGCAGCCGAAACCACTACTGCATCAGGAATTATAATACCAGACACTGCACAAGAAAAACCACAAAAAGGAAATGTAATTGCTTGTGGAAAAGGAACAAAGGATAACCCTATTACTGTAAAAGCAGGCGACACTGTACTTTACGGAAAGTATGCAGGAACAGAATTAAAACATGAAGGAGAGGATTACTTGATAATGAGAGAATCGGACATTTTAGCAATCATAAAATAAAACAACATGGCAAAGAATATAACATTTAATACAGAATCAAGAGACGCATTAAAAAGAGGTGTTGACGCCTTGGCAAATGCTGTAAAAGTAACTTTAGGCCCAAAAGGAAGAAATGTAGTAATTGGGAAAAGTTTTGGAGGACCAACCATCACTAAAGATGGAGTTACAGTAGCGAAAGAAATTCAACTGGAAGATGCTGTAGAAAATATGGGTGCTCAAATGGTAAAAGAAGTTGCGAGCAATACCAATGACTTAGCAGGAGATGGAACAACAACTGCAACTGTATTGGCACAAGCTATAATTACTTCAGGGCTTAAAAATGTAGCTGCTGGTGCAAATCCTATGGATGTAAAAAGAGGAATTGACAAGGCTGTAAAAGTCTTGATTTCAGATATTAAAAACCAAGCACAAACAGTAGGTAATTCTTATGATAAGATTGAGCAAATAGCAAGTATATCGGCTAATAATGACAATGTAATTGGCTCGCTAATTGCTGAGGCAATGAAGAAAGTAAAAACAGAAGGAGTAATTACTGTGGAAGAAGCAAAAGGAACTGAAACCCATGTTGAGGTTGTAGAGGGAATGCAGTTTGATAGAGGATATTTATCGCCTTACTTTATTACTGATGCTGACAAGATGGAGGCAAATATGGAGAACCCATTCATCCTTATTTATGATAAAAAGATTTCAGCAATGAAAGACCTTTTACCAATACTAGAACAAACTGCAAAAGCAGGAAGACCTTTAGTAATAATTGCTGAGGATGTGGATGGTGAAGCCCTATCCACTTTGGTGGTAAATAAAATAAGAGGTGCACTAAAAGTATCAGCAGTAAAAGCACCTGGTTTTGGGGATAGAAGAAAAGCAATGCTAGAAGATCTTGCTATCCTTACAAACGGAACAGTAGTTTCGGAAGAAAGAGGATTTAAATTGGAAAGCACTACTTTGGAAATGTTGGGTTCAGCCGAAAAAATTACAATTGACAAGGACAATACAACAATTGTAAATGGTGCTGGAGACAGCAACACAATTAAAGCTAGAGTAAACCAAATTAAAGCGCAAATTGAAAGTACTACTTCCGATTACGACAAGGAGAAACTACAAGAGAGATTAGCAAAACTAGCAGGTGGTGTTGCCGTGTTGTATGTTGGCGCTCCTACTGAAGTAGAGATGAAGGAAAAGAAAGACAGAGTTGATGATGCA
>Ga0206679_10000760_pt1 | contig 27176 bp, 27 predicted proteins | sample M110012015metaG_FD_155464 | JGI IMG/M metagenome (GOLD analysis project Ga0206679, IMG submission 155464) | Ammonia-oxidizing marine archaeal communities from Monterey Bay, California, United States - M1 100m 12015 | ecosystem: Environmental > Aquatic > Marine > Intertidal zone | place: USA... | reverse complement strand
TTAAAGGCTGGATGTTGAATTACAGGAGAATTGTGTATTGTTCATCCAGCTTACATCAAATCAATGACATATAGTGTCTAGAACGGTTTGGCTAAACTAAATTATTCAATTTGGTTTAGGTTTTGTTGGCTACAGTTTTAACTATTAATAAGCTGCTGTTCAATTTTTTGAGCATATGTAATAATCTTATGGTTCATTTTTTATTTTCTTTAATTGTTTAATGTTTGACACGAGGCTGATATAATAGGAGGTAAGTGCATCAAGGTCTCCTGTCTTTAATTCACTATATACGGGATGATTATAGTAAAATTCATATATTTTAAAAACCGCACCTTTAAGTTCGTCACGTATTTTTCGAACCTCTAGCTTGTTCTTATCGTTTGTGTATAAAGAAGTAACAAGAGAAATGAAACTCAAGTTCCCTTTAATTCCCAATCCATCACGTTTCATACTTCGATAATAGCTGTTTTTATCTTCTACTGCAATAGTATCAGGTATTAAGTACTTATTAATCCAGTTAATATTTTGTTCAGACATAGAGATTAAATCACTACATCCTGCATCAGCATCATAAGCCACATCACTTTGTTTATCATGATTACAGCTAATAACAGAAAAAATAGTTATAAGAGATAGAATGAATAGCACATAATGATAATGCTGGTTATTTTTTGGCATATTTAAGTTGTTTTATTTGGATAAATATAATAGTATTCGATTCTATATTTGTTATAACGTTGCGGCTAAACTAAGTTATTCAACTTGGTTTTTAGCTTCAATAATCTTCTGTTCGGTCGCTTCTCCTGTATGAGTACAAATCGTGGTCTCTAAAATGGATTTGTCCTTTTTAAATTTTTCAGTCAATGGATGGTTTGCATATACGACATAAGATTTCCCTTTCGTAAAGACAAATTTACAATCATCAGCATTTGTAATTCCACTTCTTATTTTGATCGTTTTCTCTTTAGATTTTCCTTTGAAATATTCGACAACTTGGAAAGTGTACCAAATTTCGTCAGTTGAGAAATTCAAGATTGAGTCAGTTTCAACATTAATGGTGTCTACTTGAATTAATACTCCATTGAAAATTACATCCCTATCATTGAATTCAGTCTTAATTGAAAACTCATTCATTTGAATACAGCTGCAACAGAAGCCAATCTTTGCAACAGTTGTCAATAATATTATCGCTATAGTTTTTTTCATTCGTTTATAAGTTCGTACAACGGTCTGGCTAAAGCCAGACTTTAGTTGGCTTTAGGTTTTGTTGTGCTTAGTTTTTTATTTCTTTCCGAATCAAGAGCAACCTTAACTCAATCAATTATTTGTTCACCATTAATTTTTTCACCCCTAATCCTTCATCTGTTGAAAAGGAAACAAAATAGAGCCCCCTGGACAGATTAGTAATTGAGATTCTTTTGCTTGAAGGGTTAAACGACTGATAAACTAATTGACCAGTTGCGTCATGTATTCTAATTGAATTCACCATTTCTAAATCGCCAGCGATGTTTACAAAACCTTTTGCTGGGTTGGGATAAACATTGAACAGCTTACTGATCTCCGCATTATCAGAAACACTTTCGGTACTTGCAGAATCGATTTTGTACTTGAAGTATTCGTACTCTGCTCTTCTTGGCTCCAGAATCATGGCCTCAGGGTTCTGGGCTCTGACGTAATATTTAATCTTTTCGTCTGCGGATTGAAAAGGAATCAATGCTCCGTACACACCGTCACCGGCTGCACCGTCATTGTTTAAACCATCATCTTTCATTTCGAATGGCTCGAAGAAAGAGGCATACTCTCTATTTGTGGTGATCATAAGGTCCACCTGCATGGCATTTGTTACCTCAGCGGTAACCCAAACGTCTTGCCCTTCTTCGGGTTCTTCAATGTTTCTGGTAGTGTTTTCTAACGTTGGGGCAATTTTCATAACCTCGGGATGGTCGGTCAAATATTCAAGCCGTTCATACACCGTAGGAATCATTGCTTTATAGTTAGATAAAGGGGCTAAGTTCGGATGCGTAACATCATAGTCTATATTATCGCTAAAGTCTTGATCTGGAAATATATTATAAGGTCCATTTAAAACATCTTGCTCAATAAGGTCCTGAATGGAGTCCACCTGAGACCTAATGTTGGCCTCATTATAGTTTTCTTCAATAACGGTTCTGATGTGGGCAAAGTATTGCTTGAAGTAACGGTCGTGCTTCAAAATTTGCCAGATCAATGGTCGATTAGGCTCGTTAGGTTCATACCACCTCAAAACATCCCAATTACTGTGAGCGCTATTGTTTTGAGCGGCACCCATAACACCACCAAAGGACTCATTGACATCCCACGGTATAACGTGCCACAAGCTATCCTTATGCTTGTACATGTAATAGTTCTTGATGTTTTTTCCGTAGTAGTTATCGATGTTTGGAAGTACAGTAGAAACAGCCATGTGCCACAGCACTCCATCAATATTCAAATTGTCGTACAAAAGGCTATCCTCGTTATTCAGAATGTCAATAAAGTCTACTAATTCTTTCCACCCGAAATCCGTTTTCATTTCATAGTTTGCATAGTACTGACAGCTGTCAGGTCCGTACCACACCAAATCAGGAAACGCTACAACTTGTTCGCCACCGATCCCGTTTCCTAATCCACTATTATCGCAGACAATGTCATCATCTTCGGGGTTTGGGTCGCACTTTACTAAAGCTCCTTTTTTCCAGTCGTAATGGTCTTTTAAAAAACCTTTGTTTATAGACTCCGTGTTCGAATAAACACCGTAGTAGGTAGCGCTCTCTCCAACTACACCAATGTTAACTTTAATGAGATTGCTTTTAGGGGCAACTGAGTACTTTCTATAGATTCGGTATGCCACAGCCTCTCTGACCGAAGTGGGGTCGGTAAACAAGTTCCCAAGCTTCAACTTTTTGTACCCCAATAGATCTTGGTCTTCGATATGTTCGTTCATATCAATGTTCAGAGGGAATTTTGGATTATTCTGCCACTCTGGAATTAAGAAGCTTATGTTCCCCTTGTATCGAACAGCAACACTATCGTATACCTCTCCATCCATTTCGAGAGTCGCGGCCAGTCTGCTGTCATCGCCAGCATTAAACCAATCAATCAGAGTTTGGTGATAATCTGGGTCATAAAATTTGATGGTGATCTCTCGTAACGTGTTTATATCATATAAATCTTGAGCGTTTGCAAATGGAGATAAGGCAATAAATACAATTACTAAAAGTCTTTTCATAAGAATGGCAATAGTTGTTTTTCCGACTTAAATAAGTCTGTTGATTAGGTTTGACGAATTGATGACGAGCTCAGGATGGACAGGTTGTCCAACTCTGACAATCTGTCCTTGGCATTAATTAAGCACAACGTAGGGCTAAAGATACAACTTTATTTTTCAATTGTGGAGCCTTGTAAAATCGAGGCGTACAGGAATCAGCTTGTTTTTGGGTCCGAGTGGAAAGCACAGCTTTCACATGATTTTTTGTTCTTGACATACTTTAAGTATGACCGTCTGATCAGATAAAAAACAGCGGCAAAAAGAATTAGAAATAGGGCAATTTGTTGGAACATATATTAAAGTTAGCTCTTATTACGACAATATCAAAAAGCTTATAAATGAAAATGCATAGGCCATTACTCCCATAAAGGCCATTTGGATAAGGGGCCATTTCCAGGATTGTGTTTCTCTTTTCACAACGGCGACCGTGGACATACACTGCATGGCAAAAACGTAAAAGACCATTAATGAAATACCCGAGGCAAAGGTGTAGGTTAGTGTCCCATCTTCTCGTTTCTCTTTTTTCATGGTTTCCCGGAGCTGTTGTTTTTCTTCTCGTTCGTCATGTACGGCATATATGGTACTTAAGGAACCTACAAACACCTCCCTTGCAGCAAATGAGGTAATAAGAGAAATACCCATTTTCCAATCATAGCCCAATGGTTCGATCGCAGGCTCAATAAATTTACCCAAGTAACCAATATAGGAATGCTCGAGCATTACTGATGACTTAAGGCTTTGCTGATCTTCAGGAGCTGCCTTTTGATAATGCTCACTTTGCATTAGGCTTTGGCTCGACTTTTCAATTTTATCTCTGGGACCATATGAAGCCATAAACCAAAGCACAATCGAAATCGCAAGTATGATTTTACCGGCATCAAAAACAAAGATTTTAATTTTTTCAAGCACGGTAAAACCAACATTTCTCCACACTGGAGCTTTAAGGTTGGGCAATTCAAGCAAGAGAAAACCCTTGGACTTATTTTTAATGAGAAGCTTAAGAACAAAGGCAGTAAGCAAGGCGCCTATAATACCGATGAGATAAAGACCAAACAATACTAATCCCTGGACATTAATAAAACCCATTACATATCCTTCGGGAATGACCAAGGCAATGAGCAGGGTATATACCGGAATTCGGGCGCTACAGCTCATAAGAGGTGCAATCAAAATAGTAATGAGTCTTTCTTTCCAGTTTGAAATGGTCCTTGTAGACATTACTCCAGGAATCGCACAGGCCAGGCTTGATATCAAGGGGACTATACTTTTACCATTTAAGCCTAGAGGCCTCATGATGCGATCCATGATAAATACAACACGTGATAGGTATCCCGTTTCTTCCAAAATAGCGATAAAGAAAAAGAGCATGGCAATTTGAGGAATGAATATGAATACACCTCCAACACCTGGGACAATACCCTGGCTGATCAGGTCATTAATGACTCCTGACGGGAGAGCGTTTGAGGTAAATTCAGATAAGGACAAGAAGCTGCTTTCTATCAAGTCCATGGGATAGGTAGCAAATGAAAAGATAAACTGGAAAATCACCATTAAAACCATCAGGAAAAACAGATACCCCCAAAGCGGATGAACAAATAACAAATCAAGTCTGCTGGTTTTTTGTGGCTTTTCTTTTTTGACGAAAGAAGGTGTCAGCTCCTGAATTTTTTGCTTTCGAAGCTCAACCCGCTTTCTTTCAAAATGCGGAGTAGACTCATCCGGGAGCTCGTCCTTTTTTAAGAATAATGTGTTTGCTCTTTTTTTATGCTCGCTGATGGTTTGAATAATCCTGTCTTTGCCGATTCCAACTCTGGCATTGGTAGAAATAATGGTGATATCAGGGAAGCATGCTTGTAATTTGTCTAAGTCAATCTGAACCCCCTGTTTTTTGGCAAGATCCCACATGTTCAAGACCAGCACCATAGGAAGCCCAAGGTCATAGAGCTGCGTAAATAAAAACAGGTTGTTTTCTATTCTCGAGGCATCAATAACCGCCATGATGAGGTCTGGGTAATCGGGATTGTTTTTATCATTGAGCGCCTTGGAAACTACCTCTTCATCGACACTTCTCGGATTTAAGCTGTAAGTTCCAGGAAAGTCAATGATTTCCACAGATTCATTTCCAGAAGTATAAAATCCGGATTTTTTCTCAACGGTTACTCCAGGGAAATTTCCAATTTTTTGACGCATACCCGTAAGCAGATTAAAGACTGAGCTTTTACCTGTATTTGGATTTCCGAGTAGCGCAATTTTCATAAGCGATAAGATCTAGGATTTAATTTTTTTTACAAGTACATGATGCGCTTCTGATTTTCGAATCGATAACACAAACCCATTGATGTCGATCGCAATAGGGTCTCCTAAAGGTGCTACCAATACGATTTGGGTAATCAGCTTTTCCGTTAAGCCCATTTCTATAAGCTTGGTAGCAATAGCTCCATCTTCAATCTTAGAGATTTCTATTTTCTCTCCAATTTTACAATCCGATAGTCTTAAATCCATGATACCACAAAAATAATTTTGTTCTTACAAAGAACCTATACCTCAATATGGGTATTTATCGAAGGTGAATTTATAGTGAAGACAAAACGAATCTTGCTGTAGTTCTGGTTCTTTGTTCCATTAAAATCTCCTTGTCTTTTACAACCAGATCAATCGTTTTCTGGTCGTAATGTCGTATGGTAACCAATTCCAGATTGGTATTGTATTTCACGATATACGAGTCTTCCAGCACCCCTTTTATTTCATCAATACGTTTTTTGTTTTCATCCAGCAAAAATGAAAAGCTCAAGGCAGAATTCTGCATAATGTTGATATGGGCATTCACTTGGGCCAATTTTGAAAATATGTCGCTTAAGTTCTTTTCAATAAGAAAGGAAAAATCTTTTGGCATAATCGAAAACAAAACCTGGTTCTTTTTAAATATAAAAGAAGGTACAGCATCATCATTATCTGTTGCTTTATGGATAGTTGTTCCCTCTTCTGCGGGATTAATAAAAGATTTTACATAAAGAGGGATGTTCTTGTTTTGCAAGGGCTTGATCGTTTTTGGATGAATAACACTTGCTCCATAATACGACAATTCAATGGCCTCTTTGAATGAAATTTGATCTAGCTTAACGGTGTTTTCAAAATACTTCGGATCAGCATTTAGCATTCCTGGGACATCTTTCCATATAATGACTTCTTCGGCATCTAAAGCATATGCGAAAATGCCGGCAGTGAAATCAGACCCCTCTCGACCCAGAGTTGTAGTAATATCTTTTTCATCACTTCCTATGAATCCCTGTGTCACAATAACTGATTTGTTGGTGAAAACAGAAGAGCAGTATTCCGAAATTCTTTTTGTGGTTTCAGGCCATTCCACATTGGCTTTTTGATGCATGTTATCCGTTCGAATCAATAATCTGGCATCGCACCAATGACTTTCAATGGCATTGTTCATAAGGCCGTGGTGGACAATTTTTGTAGATAGGATTTCGCCGAAGGGGATTAGCTGATCGTATAAAAAACTGGTATTGCCCTCAACCCTTTTGAGGTAAAAATCTCGTATGCTCTTAAATTCATTGGAAAGCTCACTCTTTATCCCATCCAGGCTATCTCCATCAAATAATTCATCAATAATTGTGTAGTGAAATTCTTCTAATTCCGTGACTTTTGCCAGAAATCCAGCTTGTTCCTTTTGTATAAAACACTCAAATATTTCTTCGAGTTTATTGGTTGTTTTGCCCATTGCCGAAACGATAACCAATAAAGGGAATTCGTTGTATTGACTCAGAATTTTGATCACATTCAATACAGCCTTTGTATCTTTAACAGAGGCCCCTCCAAATTTAAATACCTTTATCGGCTTTTCCATTTCACACGTTAATGTTAATCTAGTTTTTCTGTTAATGTTTTAATTTCTGATTTGGCAGGACGATTTTCATACAGGATGCGATAGACACAATTTAATATGGGCATTTCTACATCGAATTCTTCTATTAATTTCTTTAATGATTTTACGGCATAATATCCTTCCGCAATCATATTCATTTCCATTTGCGCAGTTTTAACTGAATACCCTTTTCCAATCATGAAACCGAATGTGCGATTTCTTGAAAATTTCGAATAGGAAGTTACTAATAAATCTCCCAAATAAGCACTTGTTTTTGTATCTCGATGAATGGGATGTGCAGCATCAATAAATTTTTCTATTTCTCGAATGGAATTAGAAATTAATACCGCTTGAAAATTATCACCATACCCCAGGCCAGCTGAAATTCCACAAGCCAAAGCGTATACATTTTTTAGTATGGCAGAAAATTCTGTTCCGAACAAATCATCTGAAACAGAAGTTTTTATGTATCTACAGGACAATAGACTTGACATAAGAGCGGCTTTCTTTTGTTCCGGACAGGCTACTGTCAAATAAGACAACCTTTCCATGGCAATTTCTTCTGCATGACAGGGACCGCAGATAATTCCAATCTGCTCATATGGTATATTATGAAATTTATGAAAATATCTTGCGGGTATACTATTGTATTCCGGAATCATTCCTTTAACTGCGGAAAACACCAATTTATCTCTAAAACTGTTTTCAGAGATATCTTTTAAGGTGTCATGAATAAATGCGGCAGGAATTGCAATAATTATTATATCTGCAGCATTGATAAGCTTTTCAAGGTCAGAGCTGATCTCAATTTTACTCATGTCAAACTCTGCAGACTGAAGATATTTCGGATTATGTGAGAATTTTTTGAGATGCCTTATGGAATCTTCGTTTCGCATCCACCAAAGCAACATATTCGAATTTTGACTAAGTACTTTTGCCAGTGCAGTTGCCCAGCTTCCACCTCCAACAATAAGTACCTTAGAATTATCTTCTATGTTCATAATGCAAAAGTAGTATAAAGTTTAGTAGAATGGAATTAGTTGTAATTAATGAGATCACCTGACTTAAGTGCTTCTGAAAAAGTTTCTCTCATTTTTTCCAGTTTTAGTTTTGATTTGGCATCACCTCCGTAGGCACTGTCTTTGAGCCGGTAATAGGTATCTAATGATTGACCAAATAAATCCTGTTCTAATTTCCCTTTAATTTCCATGATTTTGGCATTTACACCGATCAAATAATGTTCGATTTCTCCAAGGCGGTTTAGCTCATCATCATTAAGGTCATCTTTTTTGAGTAAAAAATGATAATGTGGAAGAAGCTGATTAAGAAGCGCAATAAATCGCTCCAGCTCTTCATCTAATTCTTTCCTATTTTCCTTGAAATTCTCCATAAATGCAAGGGATACACAAGTAAATATACTATATTCTTTAAGCTCTTATTGTTCCAATTGCCAATTTAACACCATATGATTGTTGATATCTTTACTTATCCCATTATTTTTGTCAAACAAATTTTCTACCAATTGATTTAAATCAGAATGCTATGACCAATCGATTTTACCCTTTGTTTTTTCTAATTGCGCTTATCTTTTGTAGTGGACATATTCAATCTCAGGTTGAAACACCCCGGCTCAGCCCAATGTGTGTAATTGAACAGTCTGTAGGTTTAAGTGAGTTGCAAATTGCGTATTCCCGCCCTTCTAAAAGAGAACGATTAATTTTTGGAGCTCTCGTCCCTTACGATGAAATGTGGAGACTAGGAGCAAATAAGAACACTACATTCACAACTTCGGATGATTTGTATTTTAGTGGTGATACACTTCCAAAAGGCACGTATGCCATGTACGCTACACCTAAAAAACAAACCTGGGATGTAATTTTCTATGCAGATGATTCCAACTGGGGAATTCCTGATGAATGGGAAGCGTCAAAGGCAGTCCTAACTATATCTCCCAAAGTACAGTCTTTGTCCGGTGGTGTAGAAACTATGACCATGGCTATTGACCACATCAAAACAGATGGAGCAATATTGTCAATTGCTTGGGATCGTGTTAGAATTGAAATGCCTTTCACTATAGACACAAAAACAAAAGTAGAGAACAGTATTTCAAAAACGATGTCTGGTCCAACGGCTAATGATTATTATAGTGCTGCTAAATATTATTTTACTGAGGATCTGGATAAAGTGAAGGCATTGACATGGATTACTTCAGCGGTTGAAATTCGTGGAGCTTCAGCATATTGGATGACTCGACTTAAGGCTCAAATACTCGCTTGGAATGGCGATTATAAAAAAGCAATTGAGGTGGCTCAAATCTCCATGAAAGCCGCGGCTGAAAAAGGAAATAACGATTATGTGCTGATGAATGAAAAGTCCATAGCAGAATGGAAAAAAAAGAATTAAGAATTGCTCGCTCGATACAAGTACCACATTTTATTACATTTTATCATCTTTTTATGGGGATTCACTGGCATATTAGGTAAGCTTATCCAGCTGGAGGCTCTTTACATTGTCTGGTATAGGGTAGGTATAGCATCTTTGGTCATAATGCTTTATTTACTGTTTGTAAAATCTTCCTTAAGAATTGATAGGAAGTTTTTGTGGCGTGTCTCATTTGTAGGTCTTGTTGTAGCTGCTCATTGGGTTACTTTTTACACCTCCATTCAATGGTCTACGGCGTCTTTGGGGATTCTTTGTTTGTCAACAACAACACTTCATGTGGCATGGCTCGAGCCTTTAATTATGAAAAAACGTTTTTCATGGCTTGAATTTACTCTTGGATTGCTTGTAGTGGGAGGAATTTATTTTGTTTCTGGTAATTTTTCAGGTCAAGAATATTGGGCATTATTGATGGGCCTGATTTCTGCTTTTTTAGCTGCCTTTTTTGCAGTATGTAATGCGAAACTGGTTGAAGATGTTCCTTCAACTCACATTAGCATGTATGAACTGGGTATGGGTTTCATAGGCCTAAGTATTTTCTTGCTGGCTACTAATAAACTGGATATGTCCATGTTTATGATGTCTATGTCGGATATTTTATGGCTTTTGTTTCTCGCCGTGGTTTGTACCTCTTTTGCATTTCTCGTAACGATAGATATAGTAAAGAGACTTGGTGCGTTTACCGTGTCGTTGAGTATAAACCTCGAACCTGTTTACACCATTATCCTGGCGATTTTCATATTAAATGAACATGAACTCTTAGATTCAAATTTTTATATAGGATCAATACTAATAATATTGGTTGTAGTGGCAAATGGAATAATTAAGAACCAACAAAAGAAACGGACAATTAGGTCACTGCATTAAATGAATCATATTGAATAGAATTAGTTAATTTTGCAACGAGATTTGAATAAGTAGAATGATCAAGACTGATATTATAATAATTGGAGCTGGACCTGTAGGATTGTTTACCGTTTTTGAGGCAGGGCTTTTAAAGCTAAAATGTCATTTGATTGATTCCTTGCCTGTACCGGGAGGGCAATGTGCGGAAATCTATCCGAAAAAACCTATTTATGATATTCCTGGCTTTCCTTCTATTCTTGCTGGAGAATTAATAGAGAATTTAATGGAGCAGGTTGAGCCCTTTAAACCTGGTTTTACACTTGGTGAGGCAGCCAGTGAGATAGACAAACAAGAGGATGGCACTTTTGTTGTAACATCGGTTAAAGGAACTAAACATGCGGCTCCTGTGGTTATTATTGCTGGAGGCCTGGGTGTGTTTCAGCCCAGAAAACCTCCAATATCGAATATTGGTGAATACGAAGATTGCGGAGTAGAATATATTATCAAAGATCCAGAAATGTATCGCGGTAAAAAATGTGTGATAGCAGGAGGAGGCGATTCTGCATTGGACTGGTCGATATTTTTGGTAGAAAAAAAGATAGCCAAGGAAGTTGTTCTGGTACATCGAAGTAGTTCGTTCAGGGGACATTTGGATTCGGTTCAAAAGGTAATTGACCTTGCGGAAAAGGGAAAAATCAATTTGGTAACAGAAGCGGAAGTTACTGGACTGGAAGGATCTGAAAAGCTTGAAAATGTGCTTATTACCCATCAAAAGACTGGTGAATTCAAAGAGGAAACGGATCATTTTATCCCGCTATTTGGTTTAAAACCATCCCTTGGCCCAATAGGTAGCTGGGGATTGGAAATAGAAAAAAATGCCATTGTGGTTGATCCAATTGATTATTCCACGAATATTCCCGGAATATACGCAGTGGGAGATGTGAATACGTATACGAACAAATTAAAATTAATTCTTTGTGGATTTCACGAAGGGACTTTAGCGGTTCAATCTGCTTTTGCCAGAATTTACCCTGACAAGAAAAACGTATTAAAATATACCACAGTGAACGGAATTCAGGGCTTCTGACACAATTTAATATCTTTACAGAATAAGATTTATTTCTATGAATCGATATTCTTTAAATACCTTAATTCTTCTTGGTGTTATTTCCATAACTGGTATCATGATTATTCAGGGTGTGTGGGTTAGAAAGACCATGGAATTGCAGGATAAAAACATTGCGATTCAGGAAAAGGAAGATAGTCTGAATCTGAAGGAATTTTCTGAACAATGTCACGTGGCATTGAGAAATGTACTGGAGGAGATCAATATTAGCTTTTCGGATAGCTCCGATCTGTATGGAGCTGTCAAGCAGATTCGATCGAATCGTTTCATGGTTGATATTAATGAGGAATTGCAACCTTTTTATCTGGAAACACTGTTAAAAAAAGCTTTTTATACTCAAAACATTAATCAGGACTTTGTCTATGGAATTTACGATTGTTTTACAGATTCCATAGTTTATGGAAATTTAATAGAATTTAATAAAGAGTCATTATACGAACCCACATCTTTAGAAGATGCAGGAGTTACATCAGAAAATTTATCTATAAAGAATGACGGACATTATTTTACGGTCTTTTTCCCAAATGTAGAAGCCAAACCAATTGTACCTGTTCAGTTTATTTCACCATGGATATACATTGGAATAATTATTTTATTGGTTTTAGTATTTTTCTTTTATAGTCTGATGATTATTCTTAGACAAAAGAAGCTGTCCGAAGTGAAAAGTGATTTTATTAATAATATGACTCATGAGCTAAAAACACCAATTTCAACCATTTCCTTATCCAGTGAGATGCTCATGAGGATGAAGAGCACTGATGATTTTGAAAAAATCAAGCGATATGCAGGTATTATTTTCGATGAAAATAAAAGATTAGAGCATCAGGTGGAAAGAGTATTAAACGTTGCCAAGCTGGACAAGGATAAGCTGATACTGAATAAAGAAAAAATTAATATAAAGGAAATCTTATTTCAGCTACAGGATAGCTTTGAGTTATTTGAAAAGAATGACGGAGCAACACTTGAATTGAACCTGGGAGATGGAAGCCATGAATTGACGGCGGACCCTGTTCATATCACGAATGTATTACACAACCTAACTGATAATGCCATAAAATACAGTGGTAGCAATCCCAGGGTCGTCATATCAACTCGGCCTTCAACAAAAGACATTATTATTGAATATAAAGATTCGGGAATTGGTATTAAAAAAGAGCATCTAAAATCTATTTTTGAAAAATTCTATAGGGTACCAACGGGGAATGTACATGATGTGAAAGGCTTTGGACTAGGACTTTTTTACGTCAAATTAATTATTGAGTCCCATAAGGGGGAGATTTCGGTTCAAAGTACGCATGGTGAAGGGACTACCTTTACCATACGACTGCCTTTTTCTTAAGCTTATGGAGAACCGAATCCGGTTGGGGAAAGAGCCCCTTTCTCCATATGGATTTGTTTTTCCCGGTAATACGCAGCTCCTCTTCTATATCTGAAAAACCCAGCTTTACCTTGAGGGTGTAATCCCTTTTATTTCGTTTTTTTACGGTATATGTTCCCTTGTATTTTTTATTGTCTATTTTAAAGCTAATTCGATCGTTTTCCAACCATATAATAATCTCACTGGAATCTACTGTAAGCAATTCTTGGCCTGTATTTATCGTATAGGAAGATATGGTTCCCTGATAATATCCGAGCTCTCTTTTTTTTACTTGAGAAAAAAGCAAACTGGCAGAACAGATAAATATGGTAAGAACAAAGAACTTCATGGAATTAAAATTAATATATTTATTTGTCTTTAAATGGTTATTAACTTGTTAAAAAATCCTTTATTAATTATGTCCTCCTAAACCGATTTAGTCCTAATTTTGAATTATGATAGAATACCACAAATTACTAAAGCATATTCTCGAAAACGGCTCTAAAAAAGAGGATAGAACCGGAACAGGCACCCTTTCTGTTTTTGGGTACCAAATGCGATATGATCTTAATGAAGGATTTCCTTGTTTAACCACAAAGAAGCTTCATTTAAGGTCAATTATACACGAATTGTTGTGGTTTTTAAAAGGAGATACAAATATTCAATACTTAAAAGAAAACAAGGTGTCCATCTGGGATGAGTGGGCTGATGAAGATGGAAATTTAGGACCTGTATATGGTTCTCAATGGCGAAGCTGGCCGGATTACGAAGGAGGAAAAATTGACCAGATCAAACAGGTAATTAAGCAATTAAAAGAGACTCCAGACTCCAGGCGGATAATCGTTTCTGCATGGAATGTGGGCGAAATTCAAAATATGGCGCTTCCTCCATGTCACGCATTTTTTCAGTTTTATGTTTCAGACAACAAGCTGAGCTGTCAATTGTATCAAAGAAGTGCGGATACATTCTTAGGGGTACCATTCAATATTGCTTCATATGCTCTACTTACGATGATGGTAGCTCAGGTCTGCGATTTTGAACTGGGAGATTTTGTTCATACGCTGGGAGATGCACATTTGTATTTAAATCACCTAGATCAGGCAGAAGAGCAGCTTTCACGTGATTTCAGACCCCTGCCTACATTAAAAATTAATCCAGAGGTAAAAGATTTGTTTGAATTTAAATTTGAAGATTTTGAGCTCTTGGATTATGATCCGCATCCACATATTAAGGCACAGGTAGCAGTATGAAAAGGGTTTCATTAATAGTTGCCATGGATAAAAATCATGGAATTGGAAAAAACAATGATCTCATGTGGCATTTGCCCAGAGACATGAAGTTTTTCAAATCAACTACTGAAAATCATGTGGTTATTATGGGTAGAAAAAACTACGATTCTATTCCCGAAAAATACAGACCGCTGTCCAGCAGAGAAAATGTGATTATTACACGAAATCCCGATTTTAAAGCCATGGACTGTCTCACCTTTCTTTCACTCGAAGACGCATTGAAGCAATTCGAAGGAGAACAAAATCGAGAAATATTCATCATAGGAGGAGGTGAAATATATAAACTTGTGATGTCCATGGATTGTGTGGATAAAATGTATATCACGCATGTGAACGGAAGCTTTGATGCTGACACATTTTTTCCTGAGTTTAATGAGAATGACTGGGAATCTGAGCTACTAATGGTTCAGGATATTGATGAAAACCATTTATTTGCATTTGAAACAGTTCTATATCACAAAAGATTGCACAAATAGAACACGCCAATAAGGGCAGCTGTTTCGGTTCGCAATCTGTTTTCGCTTAGCTGCACGGCAGTGTACCCGGAATCCAAAGCAATATCAATTTCTTCTTTCGAAAAATCTCCTTCCGGACCAATAAGAAACGGCAAATACTGGCTAAGAGACCTGGCATGAATTTTTTCACCGGGATAACAATGACCTATATATCCCTTCTTATAGTTTTTAATGAAATCATTAAAATGAACTGGTCCTTCTATAACAGGTAAATAGAACCTTTTAGACTGTTTTAATGCTGCAATTAGAATTTTCTCCAGCCTTTTTTCATTGAATTTCCTTTTTTCACTGTTATGGCAGTTGATTAAGGTAATTCTATGAACGCCTATTTCTGTAGCTTTTTCAGCAAACCATTCCAGTCTGTCACTGCTTTTAGGGATTGCCATAGCTATATGAACCAATTCCTTTTGCATTGGATGCTCTTGCTTGGAAATAATTTCAAGTTCGCATTTTTTGTGATGGTCGTCTATTATCCTGCACGAATACTGTCCCCCCATGCCATTAATGAGCTCAATTTCGCTCCCAATTTTATTTCGTAATACCTTGATGCAGTGCTTTGATTCTTCTTCAGATAAAGTGTATCTGTTATTTTTTGAGGAACAGTCTTTTGCGTAAAAAATCATGTGTTGAGTATTTTGAACACGAGCTCTTTCATTAGTTCAGACTCCTTAGCAGTTGTGTTACCATAACCTTTTGACTTTAAATCATATTCCTGAAGCACTTCCATGTTTTTTACAATTTGCTTAGGAGTAAATTTATTTTTTGACTTGCTCAGTTCTCCGGCAACAAATGGGTGAACTCTCAGGCTTTTGGCAATAGCTTCCCGGGATGTCTGTTTTAAAAAATGAATTTTTAGCAGCTGAGAAAAGAAGTTGAAAAGTGATGAAACCACCTGTGTTAACCTGGCAGCTTTTGGATTGTGCTCGAAATAATGAATGATTTTGTACGCTTTATTGATATCGAGTGCCCCGACTGCATTTGTTAATTCAAATAAATTGTAGTCTTTTGAAACGCCTATGTTTTCTTCAATATGCTCTTCGGTAATTTGTGTGCCTTTTTCTATGACAATACCTAATTTTTCTACTTCATTCACTATGCGGCCTAAATCATTACCTAATGACTCATTGAGCAGCATCGTGGCCTTAGAGTTTAAGGTATATCCCTGACTGCTTACATAGGATTGAATCCATTCATTTAATTGATATTCTTTAACTTTTTGTGAATAGAAAACCAGGCCGTTTTTTGCACAAAGCTTCAATGATTTCTTTCTGGCATCATATTTCTTGTATTTATAACACAAGACAAATACCGTTGTAGGATTCGGGTTTTCAAAATAAGTACACAGCTCTTCAATTTTCTTGAAATCCTGAGCCTCTTTTAAGACTACCAGTCTTTTTTCGCTTCCCATTGGAAAAGACTTGAGCTCGTTCAAGAGACTTAACAGGTCTGTACTTTTTCCGTATAGAATACTTTGGTTAAAACTTTTTTCATGCTCTTCTAATACTGTGTCAATTATCGCATCACTAATCGAGTCAATGTAATATGGTTCCTCGCCATGAAGGAAATAGATGGGTTTGAAATCCCCGCTTTTGATTTCCTTTAAAACGAGTTTATGACTCATGGTTTCTTTCCCATATTTGAATTAGCTCTACTAAGGTTTGAACGGCCTTATTCATGTCCTGAACAACCACGTATTCATGCTTTGAGTGTATGGCCATTTCTCCGGTAAATAGATTGGGACAGGGCATACCCATAAAAGACAATCTTGAACCATCAGTACCTCCCCGAATTAGGGAGCAGAAAGGCTCGATACCCACATTTTTCATTGCCTGGTCAGCATAAGCTGTTACCTGAGGATAGTCAATTAAGATTTCCTTCATATTTCGGTATTGCTCTGTAATTTCAATGTCGAACTGAACTCCAGGATTATCTATGACAATCTGTTTCATTTTGGAATTGATGAGCTCTTCATATTCTGCCAGCTTGGAGGTGTCATGGTCTCGAATAATAAATTCAATTTCAGCCCTTTCCATGCTTCCAGAAATAGACATGGGATGTACGAATCCCTGACGGTCTTCCGTGGATTCAGGAGTCAACCAGTCATCTGGAAGAGAATTCAATAATTTAGCAGCCATTTTAATGGCATTAATCATTTTATTCTTGGCGTATCCGGGATGAGCACTTACACCGTTGATAGTTAATTTGAGTCCGTCTGCTGAAAATGATTCATCCTCTATGGATCCCACAGGTCCCCCGTCCAATGTATATCCGAAGTCTGCGTTTAGTTTTTTCATATCCAGATAATCCACACCCTTTCCTATTTCTTCGTCCGGGGTAAATAATACTTTCACTGGACCGTGTATGATGTCCTTATTCTTTGAAAGAAAATGCACAAAATCCATAATAATGGCAATACCTGCCTTGTCGTCTGCACCTAGGAGTGTTTTTCCACTTGCCGTTATTATGTCATCGCCAATTTTACCTTTTAAATAGGGGTGTTTGTCAGCTTCAATAATTTGGGTTGGATCGTCTGGCAATATAATCGGCTCTCCATTATAATTTGAGTGCAGAATTGGTTTTACGTCTTTACCACTGCAGTCAGGTGCTGTATCCATATGCGAACAAAAGCAAATTGCGGGTAAATTATTCTTCTTTGAATTCGAAGGAATTGTTCCAAAAACATATCCAAATTCATCCATTTCAACTTGTTCCACTCCGAGTTCATTGAGCTCGTTAACCAATAGTTTTCCAAGATTCTTTTGTTTTTCCGATGATGGAAATGTATCTGAATCTGGATCTGCTTCGGTATCTATTTTTGCGTACCGAATAAATCGTTCCTGCGTTGTAAAATTATAATCCATATCGCAAAGATAAGAATCAAATAAAATTGAGATTAAATGCCTTCGATTATGTTGCGTAAGATTTTTAATTCTTCCACCTTTTCTGAATTCCCAACACGCTGAAAAGAAGAAATTAAATTGGTGAGCATTCTTTTGATAATTGCAGAATTAGAGCAGGGCTCAAAATATTCGCGGCGATGCTCGAGCTTCAGTTCCTTTAAAAACTCTCGTATTTCATTTGTATTAAATATTACACCGTTGGAAAAGGCGTTTATATAAAATAACACGCCGAATTCGCTCTCCTGATTGATCATTGCCCCTGAACCTTTTTCATCTATATATGCTAATACAAAATGATTAGGTAGGTTAACCCCGTAAATTGGAAGGTCAAGGGACTGTGCAACTATGCTGTATATCAGACAAATACTCAATGGATTCCCTTTCTTACTTTCAATAACAGTATTGATGTATGAGTTGACCGGTGAGTGATAATTTTTACTGTCTCCGTAAAATTTATGTTCTTTGAAAAAGATGCGATTAAAGACTTTTACCTGCTCATAAGCTGTGAGATGATCGTTTAGCTCGAGCCAGATATCCCTTCTTAAGGTTTGTATATAATCGCGTATTTCAGATTCTATGAAGCCCGGATATTGATATCGCGCAATAATGATTGCTCCTTCAAGCAAATCTTTTTCGGAGCAGTCGTTCCATTTCTTTAAGGAGTCTTGTACGTCTTCAAACTGAATATCGTGAATGATATTTTCTATGCGATTTTGAAATACAAGTCCATAGTAATCATCTTCCCAGGATTTTTCAAGATAAGGAATGGCTTTACTGCCACATTTAATTAATTCATCACGTACATGATTGTAAATATCCTCATCTGGATCATCAATTAATTTAACTAAAGCTCTAATAGATGAACTTTGATTGCTCATGAAACAAATATATTCAGGACTTCATTTGGAAATATATGCGTCGGAATAGTTTTTCAAAGATGCATTGTTAATTGAATTATGAAACTATTTATTCCTTTTTACGTTAAATGCTTAGTATCTGAATTAACTTTGCTATAGGTTGATGTAAAGATCATTTAAAAGGAGACCTCGGTCTCCTTTTTCTTTTATGGTACAATTAAAGCTTTAAGTCGAGCCGTTGCTTTTTTGTTTTCCTTGCTGTTGAAAGCCTCTGCTATCTTTTTCTTTTCTCTTTTTGTTAAATGCCAGGATAGTGAGATTCTTTCATTGTAATCTTCCCTTAAATTAAATGTGATTTTATCAACAGGAAATGAAAAACTATTGGAACATAGCTTCATGAGCTGTTCCTGGTCCAGATCCTGGGTGCGGGTGAAATTGTTATACACATTTCCAAAAGGAAGAAAGAGTTTATCAAAAAGAGAGACTTCGTTGTACTGTTCATTTGCCATAATTCTCTTTGTATCTCGTATTTCAATAATAACCACGCCCGAGGTGTTTTCTTTTATCCATTCACGCAGAGCGAATAAATAATCCACTGTTACCTTTCCTCCATAGTTATCCCTTATTCCTGAATCCATTAACTGCATTTGAGGGATGGTAGGCATTCCCATCATTGGCATAATTATAGGAAATGTGGCATTGGCTCTTAGGACACTTGAGAATCTCATATTTTGTGGAGTATTCGACTTAAAAAAAGTTTGAAAGTCGATGTTTTCATACGCAGTGGCTTCATCATCGTGAATCATGAAGCTGAGATTTTGTGAAGAAATCAATAATCTACGGCCATCGTTGACAATAGTCGGACTAAAAATCATTAAAGGTATCTGGCTAAGCAATTCGGGTTTTTTATAATATCCCAAAGGATGTTCTAAATAATTATTTAGGTTTTGATGAAGCTGTTTTTCAAATTCCGTACCTCGTTCCTGAGTATATTTTTTCCCATTGTATTCCATGTTTTTATACCTCATGAACAGGTCGCTGGTAGAAGCCGAAAAAGACAACTTATTGAGAAGATCTTTACCCAGGTTTTCTTTGAAATGTTCAATCTTTCTTTCTTTTATTTGCCCTTTCTTTATTCTAAGAATGATCTCTCGATAATAAGCTGCACCAACCATCCCTCCTGACGCTCCTGTAATCATTTGTAAATGGTTCCCTAGCTGATTCTCCATGAGTTCATCGCAGTTCATCAACACGGTAAATGTCCATAAAGCACTACGCAATCCTCCACCAGAGGTATTCAAAATCACTAGCTTCGGTTTTTGGTCTTGAACCTTATCTTTCCAGCTTGTTAGAATTGTTGAAATTGCTTGATCGGATTCAGTAGAATCTCCATAAAGCTTATGATTTTCTCTGATGTTCTTTAAGTCGTAGGGAATCAATTTATCTTTTGAATAATCTAATCCAATGGCATAGCTCGTATAACGAAAAAATTCGGTATACATGGAAAGAATGGACATCGAAATTAAGGACATAAAAATCACAGGGTAGGCCCATCTATGGAACCACGATGTCAAAGCTCCAAAGGCCATAGATATAATGGTAAACAAAGTGATTATACTCATTGCTGCTGGAACTTCAAACAGTGAAAAATTTCGGAAAAAGCTCAGACTTAAAAAAGCAAAAATGGTAATGACTTCGAAAATAAGCGCATTAATTCTGTTCTGAGAAAACACCTGTTTCACCACACTTTCATCTAAATGGGTTATGCTCCTACTTTGATATATTTTGAATTTTCTGCCTACATAGTAAACTTGTCTTTCTCTTTTTCCTCTAAAATAATTATACCAGGCCTTTCCTTCTCCTTTATTGGTAATTGATGATACAGGATTAGCATCTGGTATATTATCGTCTGTATCTCGATTTCTTCGCAAGGGAAAAAAATACAATATGGAAAGCAAAATAAATAAGGAAAAGCCAATGAGAAAGAAAATATTATAGATCAGCACTGTGGACATCGATGCAAATTCCTCGTTCAATTGAAATTCAGACATCTTGTATAGATAAATGATAATGTAGATTAATGGAATCAGGCTGTTATTGATACAAAATCGGAAAAATGGAGTGGAAACAACAACTAAAAACGGAAACCTCGGGCCAAGTCTGGTATAGCTATATACGTTAAATCCCATTGTAAAGCCCCCTAATGAGAATCCTAAAAGTAAAAATGACCAAAGACTCACTTCTCCCAGATATTCTGGAGAAAAAAACAAGAAAGGCACTCCGAAATTATGTCCGAAAATTTCAAATAGAATTGAAAATAAAAGTCCCCAATAAATAAGACCGAAGAAATTGTACTTCAGATGGCCCTTAATCAGGACAATTGGGAAGAAATCACGAACTAGTAATAGGTTTTTTAGCATTTCCTTTAAGTTAGTGAAAATAAACATTAATCACGATTAATTAGCGTACTTTCAGCTCATTTAAAGTTTGGGTGTAATTCGAATGTATTTTGTCGTCAGAATGCTCTCCGTGAATAATCCTCCATACACCATTTACAATAGTTCCGCGATACATTGAAGGGTCCGAGGAATACACCAAGGTATTGCTCCTGTTTTCAGGACGTGTAGCATGAATAATAGGGTGATTTTCGGAAATAACAAGTGCGTCAAAAGCTTTGCCTATTTCAAAAAATGATTTTTGATTGACACCCATTGCTTTTCTTCCGTGAATCAATGCACTTTTTAATGCGATATTGCCGTTGTCACCACTTTTGGAATTTCCAAAAGTATTTCGGTTGTGGCTAACCAGCCTTTGTCCATAATCTAAAAGCCTTAATTCTTCAAAAGGATTCAAGCCCACATGACTATCTGTTCCTATTGACCAATTGCCCCCTTGATTTAGAAATTCGTTTAAGGAGAAAAGTCCGTCTCCTAGATTTCCCTCTGTAGACGGGCATAATACTACATTGGCATGGCTATGGACAATGCTCTTAATCTCTTTTTCAGTAAGATGTGTGGCGTGCACCAGATGAAAATCATCACTAAGCTGTATATGCTCTGAAAGCCATTCAACAGGTCTTAATCCCAGATAATCAATGCAATCTGTAATTTCTTTGAGCTGTTCAGATACATGTACATGAAATGGGATATTCCTTAATCTGTTTTCACTCAATTTGATAATATTGTCACTTGAGACGGCCCTCAATGAATGAATTCCATATCCAATAGTTGAAAATTCATAATGCGCAGTGCTGAGTTTTGAGGCTTCGAACAGCTTATAATAGTCGTCAATAGAGCTAGAAATAAAACGCCTTTGCTGTTCTTCCGGATTCGTACCGAATCCACCCAGCTGATAAAAAATTGGAATTAAGGTCAGTTTTATCCCCGTTCTTTTTGCTGCTGCAATTATTCTTTCTCCCATTTCAGAAAGGTTTGCATATTTGCTGCCGTCGATATCATGGTGTACATAATGAAATTCAGCCACATGGGTATAACCATGGCGTAGCATTTCCTTATAAAGCATAGCTGCAATGTGCTCCATTTGATCTGGTGTAATAGAAAGGGACAGATCATACATCAGCTTTCTCCAGCTCCAAAAATCATTTTGATCTGTTGAAATGGAATGTAATTCAGCCAGGCCTGCCATGGCATATTGAAAGGCGTGTGAGTGCGCATTTTGAAACCCTGGAATAGCATAATCTTTATAGTCATTCCTTGACTTATCTTGCTTTATGGATTCAATAACTCCATGTTCATTGGTATTAATCACCACATTTTCTATCCAGCCGGTTTCCTGTAATATTCCCTTGAATACAAACTCACTCATGTATAAATGAAATTAAATTAGTAAATGTTTCGATAAGTATTTGCTTCATATGTTCAGCTTTTTTGACGTCGTATTCCAATTCGTTATTTGACATATAAAGGTCTTTGGACATTTCAAGCTGTAAAGCATGAATATTCGCTAAGGGATTGCCTTTGGAACGAGTTAAATAGCCTCCCTTAAAGGGGTGGTTATGCTGTACGTTTAGCTGGCTTTTACTTAATGTCCTTAGCGCAATTTCGATAATGGAGGGTTCGGCTGTTTGCCCGTCGTTATTACCCAGAATTAAATCAGGGAAATCTTCTTTTTGAATAGTGCTCACGTTTCTTCTGATTGAATGAGCATCCCAGAATATTACTTTGTCAAAATCCTGTTGCAGGTCATTCAAGAGAGCATCAATTTTTTGGTGATAAGGTAAATAATACCTCTCAAGTCTCCTTTGAATTTCACTTGCTGAAGGTTCATCGTTCAAAGACCTGTATATAGCATTACCGAGAAAATCCGTTTTTGGACAAAGAGAAGTGATAATTCTTCCATCATTGTATAAAGATTGATTTTGAGGAGTTCTGTTCAGATCAATCACCCACCTTGAATAAATTGCTTCAATCGTTGTAATTCCCAAATCAGCGGCAAAATCGTAGAGCTTGTGCAGATCCCAGTCTGTGTCATCCGGGCAGGAAATTTGTTTTTGATTGTAATTATTTGATATTTCTTCAGGAAATAATACACCACAATGAGGAATACTCAAAAGAATGCCCACCTTTTTTGTTTTCGGTAAAGTGATTTTGAATGGAGTACGCTTTTGATTCATGCTCTTATTGTATGCAAATTGAAAATATAAAGATACTATTTCATTCTGCCTTTTTTGTAATCAAGGAAGCAAAGAAATCCGGAATTCCTATTGGCTTTTGCGAACCAGCATCAACAAAGACCAATTCTGTTTCAGCAGTAGCGATTAATTTTCCTGCAGAATGTATGGAATAGCTGAATTCTATCCTCGAACCCTGAAGATTTATAATCTGAGTTTTGATTTCAAGTATGTCATCGTATTTTGCCGGAGAAATATATTTGATGGAAAATGTACGAACAGGCAGTAGAATTCCTCGTTCTTCAAGTTCTTTATATGAGATACCGTATTCTCTTAAGGCTTCGACTCTTGCAACTTCAAGAAATTGAGCGTAATTGCCATAGTAACAAAAACCCATTTGATCCGTTTCCCCATAACGAACCCTAATTTCAGTATTGTACTCAGTGATTTTTTTCATGTTTTCCTTTTTATAAAGCTAAATAAATATTAGATTCGTGTAAGACAAAAAACGGCTCAAACTAAAAGTGCTCCTTTTGCTTAACAAAAGTTTTTAAAAAGTCAATAGCAAATCGTATTTTTTTTTAACTTTTTTATGAGAATATTTGTCCTATCAAATCCAATGGGAAATTCCATTTTGGATTTACAAGAATAAAACCAAATTACAATTAAGCTGCTATGAGTAAAAACCACGAAGGTGCATGGGAATCTTGTCTAAAAGTTATCAAAGATAATATTTCACTTCAGGCATTTAAAACGTGGTTTGAACCGATTGTTCCAATCAAGCTTGATAAAAATGTGTTAACAATTCAGGTACCTTCCTATTTTTTCTACGAGTGGTTAGAAGAGAACTATATTACCTTACTTAGAAAGGTGGTGAAGAAGCAATTAGGAAGTGAAGGAAGCCTGGAATATAGTATCGTTATGGAGAATAATAATAAATCGACAAATCCATACACTGTAAAAATACCAGCACATAGTTCAAATTCATTAAAAAACTCTCCTGTGAATGTTCCAATTGGGGGTAATGAAAAGCAGATTAGAAATCCCTTTGTAATTCCGGGACTTAAAAAATTGAATATTGAATCCAATCTTATTCCTGCTTTTACTTTTGAAAATTTTATTGAGGGAGAATGCAACAGACTGGCGAGAGCTTCTGGATTTGCAGTAGCCAATAAGCCAGGTGGAACAGCTTTTAATCCATTATTGATATATGGAGGTGTTGGTTTAGGAAAAACGCATTTAGCTCATTCCATTGGAATTTCTGTTAAAGACAACTTTCCGAATAAGACAGTGTTATATGTTCAGTCTGAAAAATTTGCGCATCAATTCATAGATGCCATTAAAAATCAATCAACAAATGACTTTGTCCATTTTTATCAGATGATTGACGTATTAATCATTGATGATGTGCAGTTTTTTGCGGGGAAAGAAAGAACACAGGATGTATTCTTCTCTATTTTCAATCATCTGCATCAAAACGGAAAACAAATTGTGTTAACCTCTGATAAAGCTCCTGTTGAAATGCAGGGGATGGAACAGCGACTGCTTTCGAGGTTTAAGTGGGGCTTATCTGCGGATCTGGCTACTCCTGATCTTGAAACGCGTATTGCTATACTTGAGAAGAAAATGTACGGCAGTGGTATTGAATTGCCAAAAGAAGTAGTGGAATATCTTGCTTATTCTATTAATACGAACGTTCGTGAAATAGAAGGAGCTCTAAATACACTTTTGGCGCAGGCCTCATTAACCAAAAAAGCGATTACACTTGAATTGGCTAAGCAAATGGTCGATAAATTTGTGCGAAGTACGGCAAGAGAGGTATCTATTGAATATATACAAAAAGTGGTATGCGACTATTTTGACTTGCCAATAGAGATACTAAAATCCAAGACAAGAAAAAGAGAAGTCGTACAAGCCAGACAAATCTCCATGTATTTTTCCAAAAAAATGACCAAATCTTCTTTAGCAAATATTGGAGCGCATTGTGGCGGAAAGGATCATGCAACTGTATTACATGCATGTCGAACTGTGGTCAACCTATCGGAAACTGATAAACAGTTCAGACATTATCTCGAAGAGCTCGAAAAAAAATTAACCATTTAATTATACTCTAATGTTTTCATCTTTCATATTAAAATCTGATCTCGCTGATGCGGTTCCTGGAATAATCGGTGTTGTTTTATTAACACTCGTGATTATAAAAACTTTTCTAATTGTAAAAGAGGCATCTGCTGCGGTAATCGAAAGATTTGGAAAATTTCAGTCCATTCGAAAGTCGGGTTTATCTCTTATGATTCCATTTATTGACAATAAAGCTTCCACTGTGAACCTTAGGGTTCAGCAATTGGATGTTACTATTGAAACAAAGACTTTAGACAATGTATTTGTCAATCTGCAGGTTTCTGTTCAATATCAAGTGAGACGCGAGTATGTTAAGGAAGCGTATTATTCTTTAGACAACGCAAAAAATCAGATTGCATCCTATGTATTTGATGATGTGCGAGCTGAAGTTCCAAAATTAGAATTGGATGATGTATTCGCTAAAAAAGAAGACATTGCTGTTGCTGTTCAGGCCAATATATCCCAAAGCATGGCGGAATATGGGTATAAAATTATTAAGGCCCTGATTACAGATATTGACCCAGACCATAAGGTAAAGGATGCGATGAATCGCATTAATGCTGCCAAAAGAGATAGAGAAGCTGCTCATGAAGAAGGTGAAGGACAGAAAATTATAATTGTTAAGCAGGCCGAGGCGGAAGCCGAATCAAAAAGACTGTCTGGAGAAGGAATTGCTCAGCAACGTCTGGAAATAGTACGCGGATTCAAAGAATCTGTGGAAGATTTCAAAAAATCTCTGGATACCGTGACTCATGAAGAGATCATGCAGTTTGTATTAATGACTCAATACTTTGATACCATTAAGGACATTGGAGCAAATTCCAAAAACTCCTCTATTTTGATGCCCCATTCACCTGGTGGTATGAGAGAATTCCAGAATCAAATCATTTCAGGAACCTATGTTGGTGGTAAGTTCAATGAAATGGAAGATGATGCAGATAGCAATAATAAAAAATCCGAATAATTTTAGGGCTATTAACTCAGTTGGTTTAGAGTGTCACCTTGACAGGGTGGAAGTCACTGGTTCGAATCCAGTATAGCCCACATTTTAAGTAGTCTTGAGATTTGACTTAATGAGTATATCGAGCTCATCCAATTCAACTTCGATTTTATTTTTAGGTAGTATTATGGCTGACTCGCTCGAGTTGTATAAAAAAATATATTCACTTGTTTCTTCTAATTTCTTAATTGAGTTCCAATTGTATTCATTTTTTGAATGCTGAGTACAGAGAATTAATCCATCAGCATTAATGCTTAATTCAATTGGTCCTAAAAACTCAGAATTCGCTTCTTTTTCTATTTCTTTTTTGGCTTTTTTTAATGTTCTTTTTCCAAATCGTTTCTCTACAAATAGAATCCATAGCAAGGTGACTGAACCATAAAGAACAAGATATATTGGCTTAAAGTCTTTTTGTACTAGATCAATAAGTATAAAAAAACAAAAAAGGATAGGAACGAACAATAACACTAAGAGCTTTGTTCTTTTAAAGTGTTTTGAATTTTTAAGGTGATTATTTTGTAGAGCCATCCAATCGGCTATGTCAATTTCGAATTTTAGTTCCATCAGATTATCCTAAATTTTCATCTATTGAAAGCAATTATTGTTCCAAAAAATATTTTACGATTGTTTGCGCCTGAAAATGCCCGACCTTGTATTTTTCTTTAAGACAGGCTTTCATTTCCTTTTTATCGGATTGCTTTTCGTCATCCAGTACTTTGAACCACTCTTCTAATGATTTTCCAGTTTTTTCCGGAAGGTTTTTGACAATTGCCTGTTCCATTTCACTTGGTGATAAACCCATAGGATTGTATTTTGAGCATCAATTTAGTCTTTCTTAGAATCATAAAGCATATTTATATCTATCTCTTTTGAAAAATACGTACGTACACAGGGAGGTTTTCCACTAGCGCATCCAAAGTCATTTCTAGTAAC
>Ga0206679_10000757_pt1 | contig 27188 bp, 34 predicted proteins | sample M110012015metaG_FD_155464 | JGI IMG/M metagenome (GOLD analysis project Ga0206679, IMG submission 155464) | Ammonia-oxidizing marine archaeal communities from Monterey Bay, California, United States - M1 100m 12015 | ecosystem: Environmental > Aquatic > Marine > Intertidal zone | place: USA... | reverse complement strand
ATCGTATTTATAGTTAATAACCCACGCCTGATCATTTTTAGTGACCACTGCCCGGGTGTCGTCAAAATCCCACAACGTCACAGTCTCATCAAAAACTGTGTTAACTGCCTTCTCTAATACCTCAGCGATATCAACAACCGCCTCAGCGTTTGGCTCTTCCGTGTCAAACACATTTTTGACAGCGCAAAGTTCTCCATCGGAACCACAGTCATCGTTGTCTTTGACAGACAGAGTTCCGGTCAACTGGTTCGCCCCATGTAGAACTGGAGAAACCTCATACAGTTCCACCTCTTTCAAGACATTCGCCTGATTGGTGGGGTCATAATCGGCTTCAATCGTCTTATAGCCGATGCTCCATTCCTGCTCCTCTCCGAAGAAAGCAACATTCGAAAAAGCCTCTTTCCCGCGTTCAGAGTTCATGTTGAACTGAACCTTGGCGAAAAGACCACCAACACCGGCATCAAACATCTTCTGAGGCAGCCGCCGATCCCTCGGTGCAACTTCGTAAATATCTAGAACTTTGCCAATCGGCTCGTTCCAGTTGTGTCCCCAGACCACCCGTGGCTTGCGACGTTTGAGAGAACCGTCAAAAGCGCCCGGAATGATGATGTCCCCTACGGAATCTTTATTCCCAATGGCGGCAACAAAGCACTCAACGATGCCCTTTGCCTGATCAATATTAACCTGACCAGCACGAGCCTTAAAGCGAATTTCAGATGCTTCTGTAAAAGTTAGAGTTGACATAATCACCCTTATGGTTCGAACTGCAAAAAGTGTACACCGCCGCAAGAACCCATACCGCAAAGTTTACTAAAATCTATTTTAGTAAACTCTTATGCCTCTCCGAACTTCAACAAACAACGACAGTTGATTACCAACTCCGGTGGCGCTAAAGGGTCCCCGGGAAACCTCAAAGCATGCTTTCCAGCCTTGAATCCCTCTCCAATCGGAATACTTTTCCCCTGTAGAGCAGCATGGGCGGCCCGTACCTGCTGGTCCTTGCGCGTAATCCACGTTTTTGTAGTTGCCCCCGCACGCCTACCCCCAAAAAATAAACCAGCGTTATAGGCGCCAGTGCTCTCAACTTCAGATATGTCCTTCAATCGCTTTGTCAACAAAGCGGCGAACACAGCACCGATCGCAGTTGAGAGCATGGCCGACTTGGCCGAAACCGGAGCAGCGTCTCCATCATCACTTAATAATAAAGTCGCCAATAAGATTGCAGCCCCTAGTTCTTTCTTGGTCGTCTGGTTTACAAACTCAGTCCGCATCAGTTGAGACTCAACATATTCCTGAATCTCCTCTTCCTCCATGTCAACCTTCTCGTCAGACTCCCGCAGTGCCGTAGTGGACGACTCCGCCATCGCTCCCTCGATTACGGGCTTCAAATCTTCTCTTAGTTGTTTATTCCAAATGGTTTCATCAAAGATTTGTTCAACTTTCAATTCTCCACTTTGCAGAAGTCGTTTTGTCTTTGCTCCAGAAACCTTTTCTGTAACAACCCTTTCCTGCCGTTCGAAATAACGCTCCAAAGATCGACTGAAGATTGCTTCCCATCGATCAATGTCTTGAAATGCCTTATTCTCCCACTGTCCATTGAGTTCGAATCGCTTGACATCCAGATCATCCATAACCGATCGAGTTACCAACCCTTCCCCTTCTGGAAATACTCCTTCCATCTGTGGCTCGGGTACTGGTTCTGGCGGGGGAACAACAACACCATCCCCTTCAGGAGGCATACCCATACCCTCAGGAGGCATTCCTCCGGGCGGCATTCCTCCGGGCGGCATTCCCGGCATCATTGGCTCTTCCTTCGGCATCGCCTCTTCAGTGTTGCCAATTGCAGCAAGGTTCGGACTAGCCAACATCGAATCAGCCAAAAAGGCATCAACCTTGTCCCTACCCGTAATCTCCCGATACTCGTTAGGAGTGATCATTCCCATCTGGGCTTCCTGCAAGTAGTGACGTTCCTTCTCCTGCTTTGCCAATTCAAGTACAGGAACTGACGTAGTGTCGAACGTGACATAGAACTTTTCATCCAACACATCAAGTCCACGAGAAATCAATTCAAGATGAGGATTCATCGTTTCATTCCAAAAAACCCTGCCCTCCTCTGATGCGTTCGAAAAGGTCCGTCCAGCGGCATTGCCGATAACACTCTCTGGCACACCAAATGAGGCTAAAATCTCTTCCTTGGTTACCTGTCGCAAAGATTCATAGGCCGCTTCTCGGGGGCTGGCCGCCGTATCAACGAAATCTGCCCCATCATCAGAAGAAATAACGCCGATTCCTCCAGCGCGTGCAAGATTCCCCCTGAACCGTGCTTGAAGTTCCTGTTTGTCGTCATCGTCAATCATCCCCCTCAGTACAAGTAACCCACCCGGACGACCATCATTCAGCAGGAAGTTCCTGTTGTACAACTTGGCCAAGTGTTCCACTTCAATCGCCACCCCAGCCGACTCCATCGGGGTCATCGACAGATAAGGATCTAGCGGATGCGGACGCCTAATCCAAATCACATTCTTTGGATTTAATTTCTGCTTCTTCCCATTGGGAAGTTCAACCTCAAACGCTGCTACAAACTTTTTCTCGTCTGGAATCGGAGCCGTACTTTGAGGTGGCAACAGATGCAACGCGGCGGGCTGGCCACCCCTCCCCCGAACGATCTCAATAAACACCCCACGGGTGCTCATCAACAACTGGGCAGAAACCCGATACCTGAAAGCAAACGCGCTTTCACCATCATTCGACTTTTGATTCAACAGCGTGGCTAAATCTTCATTTTCCTCATCGCGTGGAACCCTCTCACCAAAAGGAGAGTTGTCTCTCAAAAAAGCAGCAGGCAAGCGTGCCTGATTGCTGGCGATGGCATCAATAGCACGATAGACCCAAACAACCTTGGCCAAACCCTCCCGATAAGCGCGCTCAATATCCCAACTATCATTGTATGGCTTGCCCACAAGACCAGCGTTGTACGCTACGGGAGCCCCAACCGAGATAGACTTCTTACTATCTGGATTAATCGCCTTGTTACTGGAGTTCCACGCCATATTTATTCAGCACCCAACAGAAAGCCGTAGAGGCCGAGGGCCAACGCACATCCGGCCAACCCTAAGCCTGTATGAAATTTGCCCAAACCCAACCCCAATAGTATTACAGAAGAAACCATACACACATGAGCAATGGTTGAACGGTTTAGTAGACTTTTAAAATCAAACAACTTTAAATCCTGTCCCTAGGTAAGCACCTATCGACACACGTTTACAGAAAGTGTACAACATGATGAAAGACTGGTCAGACATCTACGAATTCCTCCAACCTAAACCTTCACTATTCTGTCCCGAAGCCCCCTCTCTGACCCAAAAAACATACCTGCGATCAACTGCCTTGGAAGCCCTGTTTGGAGGCGCCGCAGGCGGAGGTAAATCTTCCGCCCTACTAATGGCCGCCCTTCAATACGTTGATGTACCAAATTATTCAGCAATCCTCTTCCGGCGGACATACGCCGACCTAGCCCTTCCGGGCGCGCTTATGGATCGTTTTCTTACTTGGGTTAAAGAATACGACGAAGTCAGGTGGAATGGGTCCACCTATGTGGCAACCTTTCCTTCTGGCGCAAGAATTACTTTTGGATACCTCAATAATCAAAATGACTACTTGCGATACAAATCCAGCGAATTCCAAATGATTGGCATGGATGAGGTCACCGAAATCCGAGAATTCGACTACCGCTATATGTTCAGCCGTTTGCGTAAACCCAACAGTGGTCCACTCGCCGAAGTCCCTCTCCGAATGAGGTGTGCCTCCAACCCCGCACCCAACTGGGTTAGACAACGGTTCATCGTGGAGGGCACGGAAAACGAGCGCATCTTTGTCCCCAGTTTCTTGGACGACAACCCGGGCATCGACCCAGACTCCTACCGCCGAGCGCTTCAGGAAATCGACCCGACCGAACGAAAGCGACTAGAAAATGGAGACTGGTGGGCAGTCTCCACGGGAAGCCTTTTCGACCGAGAAGCATTCGTCATCATCGAACCCACGGACCTCCCCGACTTCAAACAACCTGAATACGTCAGATTTTGGGACCTAGCCTCCACGGAACCGTCCAACGTCAACCCTGACCCAGACTGGACCGTTGGCGTCCTCGGGGTGTTTGACCAAGGCGTGTTTTACGTCATCGACGTACAGCGCGTTCGAGGAAAGGGTGACGTAGTGGAGCGACTCATCTCAGACACCGCCCAAATCGACGGCCCCCATGTTGCCATTCGTATGGAGCAGGAACCGGGCAGCAGCGGTAAAAACCTTGTTGACCAGTACGCGCGCTACGTCCTCCCCGGTTGTAACTTCTTGGGAATCAGGTCTACTGGCAACAAGGTCGTTCGGGCCAAACCGCTCTCAGCGGCCCTAGCAAATGGCAACGTCCGTCTGGTCCGCGGGCCATGGATTACCGACTACCTTGACGAGATGGCGACCTTTCCAGAATCATCGTGGCACGACGATCAGGTTGACGCCACCTCCGGATGCTTTACGGAAGCCGCCGGTTTGGGATACGGCCAACGCAGCAGGGTACAAATCATCGTCTAATCCTTGACTTCCTCGTCAACGCTCGGATATGGTCAGCGCTCCGGCTTCGTGCCCGTCGTCTAACCAACGTCGTTCGCCCGTTAGAGGGGCATGGAATTTTCACGCCCCATGGTAGGGCGCCCTGACCTACACTTCATGGTGGAACTCGGCAGCAGTCAGCACCAGTACCAGAACGAAATCGGATGAAGTGTGGATGCCCGCTGGCCGACCGCTTCTGTTCAAAGCGCAAGGTGCCATTTACGACAGTCCGACTGTGACCGGAGTAAATCTTGGCTCTCCGTTTGGAGGGCCAAGAACTCCTGCCCTCGTGCTCCCAGAGTAACGATCTCTTCTGTTCTTTGTTCTACTCGTTAATTAATTAGGTTATTAATTAATTACAAAAAATCGAACACCTGTTCGGCTGTGGCGGATTTTGTCAACTAGAAGCGTTTACCCCTGAATCCGACACCCATGTACGCTTTCATCATTTCCCGCTCCAGTTCGTCAGTTAAGACTTGACCGTGGTAGTAGTAAGTCGTGGTTCGGGGTTGCATCTTTTTTAAAAGGCTTATTAGTTTCTTCATCTCATCTTTTCTCGATTTTAGCACGAAGAGTCGATCTTACAGGATTTCTGAGGTTTGCCGGTACTAAAAATCCTCTAATGTTGTGACACATGTCAACCCAGCCGGTGTTGGGGAGACAGAAAAGTTGCCTTTGTCGTTTGGCTCTGGTATCGTCCTCGTGTACTACTACTAGAGGAGGAGACATGGGTCTTCAAGAGGATCTGCAAGCCTCGCTTGACAAACTGGACGAGGCGATTCACCATGAGCGTGACACCGACGATCCAGAACGAACTATGCGACTCATTTTTCTTGGGTTCATAATCGGTGAGGCTAAGAAAACCATTGCCTCGTTACAGAAAGAAGCGTCAGAGATATTGTTGAAGTCCGATTGGGACCGCAGTCCTTTTCAGAATCAACAGTTCTCTATGGAAACCAAAACCGGGCAACCACGCAAAAAGTGGGATCACGACACTTTGGCAACGCTGGTCGCTAAAAGGATTTCTGACAGCGCCATTGATATGGATACCGGTGAAGTTCTAAAGAGTGCCCAACAGATGATCAAGGAACTGCTTGAGTATGCAGCACCTTCTTACTGGAGAGTTGGGGCATTGAAGGAACTTGGGATTGACCCGGACGACTTCTGTGAAGTCGGGGAACCGCTAACTAACCTTATCTATAGGAGTAATAATGTCTGATAAGTCACAGGCCGATCAACTGGCAGAGCCGTTTGATGACACGCTCATCTACCAGCGTTCCGTCGGAGGACGCCAGTTTGATTACGTTGCCGTGGCCGAATATGTGGCTCGACTAAACAAGGTTCTTGGACCCAACAATTGGAACTATGAAGTTTTGAAGTGTCATGTCCAACCTGAATACAAAGAGCATGTGATTGCTCATGTCCGAGTTACTGCAACCGTCGATGGAACAACCGCCGTTAAGGAACAGTACGGTGGAGCAAAGATCAAGATAATGAAGTCTGGCGGGGTCATGGACCTTGGCAATGATTTTAAAACGGCTGTGTCGGACGCGTTCAAAAAGGCATGTCAGGGGTTGGGCATCGCACTCCATCTGGCTCGCAGCGAAGAAGCGTTGGCATTAGAGATTGAAGAGTCTTATCCCGTTCCTCAGGAGCAGTGGGAAGTTTTCGTCAACAATTTTAAGAACTTGGATGACGACAAGAAGAACGGGTTTCGAAGTTGGTTTGTGGAGATGGGATTTGGAGAAAAGCCCAACCGCGGAATGCTAGCCGACATCTTTGAGCAAGCACAGGTTGAAGTTATTCGACTTACGCTGGGAGCAGAAGAAGTAACCAACGAAGAAACGGAGACTTACTGATGGGCATTGAACAATTGTTTGATACCTATACACACAAGCAGATTATGGTTGAGCGGGAAAAGGAATATCAGAAGTACCTTCGAGAGAAGGAAGAAGCCCTTGAGGCGGAGAATGAAAAACACAGAAAGATGCTAGAAAGAAAATGAAAGAAATACTGGACTTGGAGGCCATGGTTCGACGGTTCAAGGAACGAGCCGATGGAGTGCGACGGCGCAACATGCCTCCGGTTGCCGGTGTAGAACGTAAAGCGTTTATTGAACAAGCCGAATTTGACTATTTAGATTTTGGACTCATCGCTGACTCTGTAATCAGTTTGGACGGTGGAATCCTGACGGTGGATCTTCGGCCCGCCATTTGCGACGCTGCTATCCGTGGTGAGGGTCACTTGGAAGTGGAGACCAAGGCGGCGATGGAGAACATCGCCAACGCCCTTCCAACCGACGGAAACCTGATTACACCGTCAATGCTGGATTCCAAAGCGGACCTCAAAGCCCTGATCGACGGAGCCGAAATATTTAGAGACGGTCATTCCAGAATTGTAGAAGTTGTAGAAACCATTGAACCGATCAACGTAAACGAATGTCCCGGTTCGACTCTGAGCGTGCCCGCCGCACCGTCTGTCGGACCTGCCGGTTTCAGTTTGTCTCATGGTTATCTGGTATGACGGCCCTGCCATTACCTACACATCTATCTGCTTCTAGTATCACGACCTATGAACAGTGTCCTCTTCGATATAGATTTTCCCGCATAGATCGAATACCGGAACCCACCTCAGAGGCAATGATTTTGGGAACGTTCGTTCACGAAATTCTGGAAGGGCTTTATGCGTTGGATCCGGAAGATCGAACAATTCCGGAGGCGAGGCGGATCGCTCGGGAACTGTGGGAAAATAAGTTCATAGAAGAAACCAGCACAGTTCGGATCAAGAATATAAACGACTTTCGTTGGCAGGCATGGTGGTGTGTCGAAAACGTTTTCGGCATGGAGAATCCACCGGATGTTAAGATCCGTGGGATAGAGGACAAGTTCTCTGCTTCCATCAACGATGTTCCTCTCTTGGGGTTCATTGATCGTTGGACTGAGGAAGAAGATGGATCTCTAACTGTTACGGATTACAAAAGCGGAAAAGTTTCTAAGCCTCAGTATGAGGGTGATAAGATTTTTCAAATCGTTCTTTATGTAGAGATGCTTGAACGTTTGAATGATTTAGAAGTTAGCAACGCTGAAATAATGTATGTAAAGTTCAAAGAGTTTAAAAGATACGCCCCCACACCTGAGCGGCGAAAGACGGTTTTAAAACTAATCGACCAAACTTGGGATGGGGTTCAAGCCGGATGTAACACCGGAGTGTTTCCAACCAAGACGGGTCCATTGTGTAACTGGTGTGCATATAAGTCCATCTGCCCAGCGTGGTCTTAACGGAGAAAATATAATATGGATAGTCAAGAATTTGATCGACTGGTTTCGGAAGATGTTAAAAATCAGATTTCGCCTGAAAAGGCTGAATACATACGACTCCCCTCTAATCAAAATGCTTGGCGGGGATCTCTTTTAAAACTCATACAGAATCTAGATGAGCAAATAGAAGGACTAGCCAAAGATGAAAGTACATCTATTCAGTATCTTCCTAGCCACCTGATTACAGATTTCAAGATCACGGCCGACGAAAAGCGAACAAAGGTCAACCGGTTTCGCTTTTACGTTCAACAGCGATTGGCCGAAGCCGACAGGATGCTTGCCCTTGGGGAAGACAGTCAAGACCCAGACTTAAAAATGGCCGACTTCCTCAGAAGGGCTATTGAAGAACACCAAGCCCTAATGGTTCAATATGATTTCGAACCGACCCCCATAGATCAAGCCCTTTGGCAAGCCATGGACGGAGACTGGGGTTTTGTCGGATTGAAGAATGAACTTGAAAATTGGTAAAGGTAGGTTTTGCCAGCGCAGATTGGTCCCTAACCGTTACGGAAGAAGACGGTACCCCCTGCATGGGAGGATCAGGCTGGATCCGTATCGGCCAATATTCGAAATATCTTAAAACCAATCACGTTATTGGAACTCTAGTTTATTCTAAAAACGCAGAAGTATTTGGTGTCACAGACACCAGTGGTCAGCACCATCTTGACTGCGATATAGTTTATATGCAGCGCTGGATGATGTGGGATATTCCAGACAATATCCGCAGGGCGCAAGCCAACGGTCAAATTATTATAAACGACTTGGATGATTGGTATTGGGGCTTACATCATCGTCACAGAGCGAAGGTTGTTCTTGATCCAAAAAACAACAAGGAAGAGAATAGTGACTTTTATCGACAGGTTCTTTCTTTCTCGGACCTAGTTGTAGTTTCTACTCCATTTCTTGCTGATAATGCCAAAGCAGTGTTAGGCGTCAAGAACCTAGCCTTATTGGAAAACTGTGTTGACTTCGACGCTTACTCGCCTTATCGCCGAAAGCATGTTGAAGGTCCAATCATTGTGGGTTGGCATGGTTCTACCGGGCATCGTAGCGGCGACTTAGATTGCTTGCGTAGTGTTTATTCATCCTCCGATCCAGAACGATTTTCTTTCCACCACACCGGACACAACTCCAGAAACCCTCTCTTTTGGGAAGAAGTCGGCGTAGAGCAGAGTCGGGTGACACTATTCCCGATGGTTTCACCAACGAAAATTCCATTGATGTTGACGTTTGATGTTGGAGTAGCCCCACTCAACGACATCCCCTTCAATCACGCCAAGTCTTGGATCAAACCTTTGGAATACATAGCGGCAGGGGTTCCTTTTATTGCGTCTAAGATTTCAGAATATGTTCGCTTAAAGCAGGAGTATGGAGCGGGACGACTTGCTAAAAAATTCATAGACTGGAAAAAGCATCTTGAACGCTTGTCTGATCCAGAAGTCCGACAATCAGAAGCATTAGCAAATTTGGAAGCGGTTCAATCCCTAGATGTTAAGCAGGGTGCGCTAAGATTAGACAAGATATTGGAAAGCGTGCGATGAATGAGCAACATCTATGGCAAGGGGGCAAAGGGCAAGGCGACCAAACTGCACGCCCTGATTGTCAGATCCCGTGGAAGATGTGAGAAGTGTGGATCTGGGCATGTTCTACAGTGCGCCCATATCATCTCTAGAAAATACTCATGGACCCGAACGGACTTGGATAATGCGTTCTGTTTGTGCGCCTCATGTCATCGGTTCTTCACCGACAATCCCGTGGAGTTCGGGATCTTCACGATCGACAAGATCGGTGACGACATGTTTGACGAACTTATTCTCAAGCGGAACTCAATAGACAAGTTTGATTGGGAAGAAGAAGCAAAACGCTTGAACGCCATAGCGAAAGAAGAAGGACTCCTGTGAGATCCGCTCCGATCAATCCAATTGAAATAGACGACAACATTATTCGTCTGGTTGAAGAACTTGAAGAACACACCGAAGCGTTTGAAGTCTTAGCAGTGGATCAAGCAAAAAAAGAAGCCCGATACAAGTCGGCATGGGCTCACGAATATCTTTCCGCCAACGGCTCTATCAAAGAACGAGAATCGTGGGCTGACTACAAGCAGAGCGACGGGCATTACGAGGTCAAGATCGCTGACGCTCTGCTCAAGGCCAAGAAGGAAAAACTAAACTCCATCAGGACGGCGCTAGATTCCCTGCGCACGCTTGCCGCCAACGTTAGGGCACAGGTATGAAGCATCAGGTGAGCAAGGATTTGGAACATCTCCTCGTTCCGATAGAGCAACTAGAAACCCTTCCGGGCAATCCCCGCAAAGGTAATACCGCTGCTATTGCCGCCTCGTATAAAGAATTCGGACAGGTCAAGCCACTCGTTGCTGTGAACAACGAAGACGGTACGGGAACTGTTATCGCAGGAAACCATCAACTGGCCGCTGCCAAACAATTGGGTTGGACTCATGTCGCCGTGTTGCATGTTCCGTTTGACCACGACAAGGCCATCGCCTTTGCTTTAGCCGACAACAGAACATCAGACTTAGGAGAGGATGATCAAACGCTGCTCCACGAAATGCTTATGTCGGTAGTCGATGAAATGCCAGAATTTTTCGAAGGTCTTGGATGGGATGATTTTGAAATCGCATCAATTGAGACCCCTTCTGATGGAGCGAATTCTGCCGTGATTGCCAACGACGGATGGACTGCACCGATCATGGTTGAGCCGGACGGCACGATAGCGCCGGAAACGACACAATCTTTGGTTACGCAGGGGGCGACAGCAACACGTTCCGCCGGGGCTAAAACAAACATTCAGTACACGCTGGTGTTCAACGATGCAGAACAACAGGCAGCGTGGTATTCGTTCTTACGATATCTGAAAGCGCACCCAGACTTTTCGACACTGCCCACCACTTCCGCTCAGGTGGTGGCCTTTCTGGGAAAGCATGTCAGTCAAACGGATTGATTAACTCCACGGTACAATTGAAAAGCGTACTCTTGCCGTTGGACTTGGTTTCCTGAATCTTCAGGTCCGTCGCTTCCAACAAGATGTCCACCATTTCGGTGAAATCCTCTCGCACATCTTCTGGATCTTCGTCCTCGGTGGAAACAAGGTCCATGCAAACGCCGATCATATGATCTCGGATCAAGAGGATAGAGTCGTCCATCGCGATATGATACACTCTGCTCCACGAGCAAACAACCCAACGAGTAGCAGGAGATAACGATGGCTCGATCAGAATCACAAATGACCCTTCGGGGAAACAACGTCATTGACGTTGAGATGAAGTACACCCAGACCGGAACAGCGATGCTGCGACTGCGGCTGGCTGTAGATAAGTGGAAGAAGTCTGGTGAGGCTTGGGAAAAAACCAACACCTCATTTTTCAACGTCCAACTTTGGGGCGACCTTGCCGAACACACCGCTGGCATCGTGGAGAAGGGCATGCGGATTGAGGTCAAGGGCCAGATGGAAGAGCGCAGTTGGGAAACCGACGCTGGCGAGAAGCGATACGCCTATCAAATAAATGCCCGCGAGGTTTTGATCCCGATTGAGGACATTGAAAGTCTTGTCCGAGTAAAGCGTGAAAAGCGTGATGGCGATCGTCCTAACGTTCAGGCGAAACAGGCGGCTTCAACCTCAGGGTCTTCTAGTCCCTTTGATGAGGAATTGGACTTCTAAATACGAGTGTTGATGTAAACTGTTTCCTATGCTTGAAATAGTTAATCAAACATCTGGTGATTACCGAACAGGAACATTGCTTCCTTCGTTCGCGCCCAAACTCGTCCTAGAAGCAACTGACACGCAATCGGCAGAATCCGCCTTGAAAATGTACGGAATGGATTCGAACGCCCACCGGCCCCACTATGTGGTGGATCCGGAACAGTATGTCATTTACAAAACGGCAAATACTGAATATTCGGTAGTTGGGGATTTTCACCCAACCGCCCCACACCGCAGTTCTAGGTGCATTTTCGTCGGTATCGTCAAATCTACGACGATTTCCCTAAGCGACGAAACCACCGTAAAACTTGGACGCCTATTACGGGTGTTGTGTGATGTAGAGGCGGTGCCTGCTATCACCAATCTTTGCATAATGGGTGAAAAGTTGGGTCACGAGACCCTTCGGAATATGGAAGGCATTGTTTGCTGGCATTCTTTCCCCGGCGTAGACCACATGACTACACCGGGATATATTGATTGGGTCAAACTCGAAGAAGGTTTACAAAATTACGATACGCCCGAACAGGTTGGTACGGTCAATGCAGGTGAGGTTCTACTTTTCGAAGATGAACCAGAGGCAGCAGAAGAAACAGCAACAGAAGACTTGAATTCTTTGAAGGTTGCGGAACTTAAAGAAATCGCCTCTGAACTGGGTCTCTCTTATTCTGGCCTCAAAAAGTCAGAGTTGATAACAGCCATTACTGAAGCCCGTTCTTAATAGTAGTTCCTTTCAGTAAAAACTGTCATGTAGTCTTATCTGGCCTGCCGGGGTACAAGTTGGCGTGGCGGGGGGTCGGTTCGGGCGTTTTCCTCCTTCGACCTCTCGACCCCACCCCCCGCTCCGCTTTTTCCTGTAAACTCACGGCATGCCGAGGCGACGATTATTTCTAGATGTCGATGTTGTAGAAGCGGCGCGCAAACGCCTGCGACATGTTTACGACATCTTTGACACGGTCTGCGTTCAGTTCAGCGGTGGAAAGGATTCTTCTGCCGTCCTCCTGCTTGCTAAAGAACTTCACGAAGAGCGCGGCCTCGGCCCCGTCAAAGTTATTTTTCGAGACGAAGAGATGGTTTCTCCTGCCGTCATTCGTTACTTGGAATGGGTTAAAGATTTGGACTGGGTGGACATGGAGTGGTACTGCCTGCCCTACGGACAAGAGGTCTGGGTTTTAGGACGCCGAGAATACTGTTTGCTGTGGTCAAAGACCCGCCAAGAAGAGGGTCGCCTTGTCAGGGACATTCCACCGTGGGCCATCACCGCTCAACACTTTGAACGTGACAACAGCAAAGTCATGCCTCAGCCGGTCGATTATTACACCATGCAAGGTAAAGAGGGGCGAGTTGCATTCCTGACTGGGGTCAGGGCTAATGAGTCCATGATCCGGTATCGCTCGGTGGTCCAGAAACTCCACGAAAACTACATCAACCGACCATACCGTTTGAGTAAAGCAATTCCGTTAAGACTGGCTAAACCTATCTACGACTGGGTAACTGATGACGTTTTGAAATATGTCGCAGTGGATAATAACTTTCCCTATTGCGAATACTACGATTACGCCGCCATGTCGGGAGCCAATACCAGAGTAGGCATTCCCCTACATTCGGTGGCTGCACGCCGACTTAACGATGTCGTGATAACCGAGCCAGAATTCTATGACGATCTTTACCGAGCATTTCCTCACATTGACTCCCAAAGACGGTTGTGGAAAGATTTCGACGTTGAAAGTCTGATCAAGTCTTACTCTCAAGATCGCTGGGATGGGGTTCGGCGCTGCATCAACGACAACATGCTTTCTCCGGGTAAACACAAGGATGCCATGAAGTTTGCCGCCGAGTTCAGACGGAAAAGAAACAACGACCCATACGGGTATCCTTTAGATCACCTGATTCGAACTTTGTTATTAAATGAGTTCCGCCATACGGCACCATCTCCCGTTGGTCCGAAAACAAAAGCACATCGAATGCGAATGGCTGCCATAGCAGACGCCGACGACTTGGACAAGATAGATGACCTCTTATGAGTGAAACCTTTAAGCCGCAAAATCTCAAGACGCCGGATTGGCGAACGACCTATATTCTGAAGCCCGACTATTTAGGGCTCATCCAATCCATCAAGGGGTTTGGAATCCTCCAGCCAATTGTCACCATGGAAGATGGAACCATTATCGACGGGTATGCCCGTTGGCTGGTAGCCCACGAGTTGGAACTCCAAGAGGTGTCGGTCGAAAGACTCCAGTGCAGCCAAGCAGAAGCAATCTTGTTGCATCTGCAAATGAATCGTTGCCGTGGATCAATCGTTCCCCATCGCATGAGTCAAGCCATTAGAACCTTGCTCAAAGTCATGGGTGACCGAGAAATTATGGACGCTCTCAATATGTCAGAAGACGAGTTTGACATCTTCGAAGACGGCTCATTGATCAAGAAGAGAAAAGTCAAACAACACGATTACAACCAAGCGTGGATTCCCATCGAGTCGTCCGCTACTGAGGATTTCCGCATCGAACGCCCACCGACACCGGATAAATAACGTTGTACCAAATCATTTACGCCGACCCCCCATGGGATTACCGGGGACAACTGCAACATGGCGGTCGGGGGGCAGATACAACAGGTGGAGCAGTAGCGCACTACTCCACGATGAGTGCAGTTGAACTGGCGGCAATGGACATCCCGTCAATATCTGACCCCGATCAATCGTTGTTGTTTATGTGGACAAGCAATCCACACTTGCCGGAAGCCTTGGACCTTATGAAAGCGTGGGATTTTAAATGGGCCACGGTGGCATTCGTTTGGGATAAGCAGAAGGTTAACCCCGGCTACTACACAATGAGTCAGATAGAACTTTGTCTAGTTGGAAAGCGTGGTCGAATCCCGAAACCAAGGGGTGCCCGCAATGTTCGACAGTTCTTGAGTAGTCCTCGTGGTATGCACAGCGCAAAACCGGCAGAGGTGCGTTCGAGAATCGAACAAATGTTCCCCACACAAAAAAAGATCGAACTATTTGCCCGAGAAAAGGTTTTGGGTTGGGATCATTGGGGTAATGGTGTCAACAAGGTAGACCCTTTAACAGGGTAAGGGGCGGGCCAGCGTGACCCGCCCCTTACGGTGTAGCGGATCACCTCCTTGCTGCCGGGGTTCCCTGCCGAGGAAACCTTGGATATGATCACCTCATATTACTAGTCAGCAATCAATCCGGTAGAAAGTTTTTCATAAGACTTGCCGCATTTACCTTTTCCTCATCAGCGATAGTGCCTTCAGTAGCGGCATTCACTACGGAACGTTTAGAATTAATTAGAGCATAGACCTGTTCGTCAATAGTTCCAGCAGCCAAAGCATGTGTGATCTGTACTGCTCCCGTAGTTCCTATACGGTGTACTCGCGCAGAGACTTGGTCAACATCTGCGGGGGTCCAAGGATGTTCCACAAAAAGCATGTCCTGTGCGATAGTCAAAGTGTGCCCGGTTTTGGCGGCTTGAATGGATAGAACGATTACGGGGGCGTCTTCAACCGTTTCCTCCATGAACCGTTTTTTAGCCGATTCAACTTCAACCACAGACATCCCACCTTGGATTTTTAATCCGCCATACTGATCAGCCAGCGAACTTACAATTTCTCGATGATGGGCAACCAAGACGACTTTGCGACCTTCGTTCAACCGATTCTGAACCCATTCATCGACGGCCTTCATTTTCATCTTGGCAGCGATTCGTTTCAATACCGACAATTTAATAAGGTACTCGTGAGCCTCTGCCGCCAATCTCGCTCGCACGGCGGCACCGCGTGGGTCTTCCCCTAATTCCTCTGCCAACTCTGCCGCCCTGTCGGCAACAAATTGAGCGATATTGTTTTCCGCAGCCTCATAATCCTTTTTATATTTAGGATCTGGGTCGATCATCCACTCTGAATGACGGATAGGTGGAAGGTCTTTTAAAACTTGAGGCTTGGTTCGTCGGATGTAGCATGACGCTCGTAGACGATCGTTTAGTTCATCTAGGTTCGTGGCTCCGTCGATATGCCATTGCTTGAATCGGTCTTGGAAGGCTCCGCAGTATCTTTTGTAGAATCCCCAGAGGCCGCCGAACTCTTTGAGTCGTCCGATGAGTTCCAGTTGGGGTCCGTACTCCGCTGGACGATTGGTAATAGGCGTTCCAGTAAGACATAAAACCATTCCGCTACTTGGTACCGTTTTCGCAAGTTTTTGAGCACGCTTGGTCCTTTTCGCTTTAGGATTTTTAAGATAGTGACTTTCATCGAATATGTAAGATTTATAATTCTTGAGTGCTTCTGGGTGATAGTCAATATTGGAATAACCGATAATGGTGTAGTCGGCATCCTCTTCAGGAAACTCAGATCGATTGAGAACACGCCGCCATGTTCTAGTCGGTAAAAACTTCTCTATCTCTGAGGCCCACGCCAACGCCAAGTTGGGAGGACAGACCACCAGACATGGGTAGGCGTTTTCGAATTGGACAGAGGCCAATGCTTCTAGCGTTTTCCCTAAGCCCATTTCATCAGCGCAGAAGACTTTCTTGTTCTTGACCATGTACTCAACGCCAGCCGCCTGATAAGGAAGCAACTCTCCCCTGAGGTCAGGAATTTCAATGTCCGATACCACGGACCTAGACGCTGCAATACCAGCCGCCTGACGCTCTTGAATCTCAGATTGCATCTCCTTCAATTCTTCGGGGACATCCAGTTTGAAATCTTTTGCGAACTTAATGGCTTCGGGTAAGGCTGACACGGGAGCACACCACACTGTTTTTTTCGTATCCCAACGAGCGCCGGGCACCAGCCTTATGGCAGCAACCTTTACAGAGTCGTAGGAAAACCTGATAATCAGATCGTCTTCAGACAGTTCTAGTCCCTGTCGTTCGAAGGGGTGATCGGGGAGGTCTAATACTCTGAGATCGGGGTCCAACCAGTAGTCGAACGAAACGGCATACGTTTTGACTTGTTTGAGACTGGAAACTGGTATTCTCCAAACCTTTCCCAACCTGTCCCACTTGGCTCCAGCGATATTCTTGATAGCCCGGACTTCATCAGCGTCATACGGACTATCCAAGACGATTTGATCATCATGGAGAAGGATCTTTTTTTGGTCGTCCATGGATACAATGTACACCAACAGATTTATTTTCCAACCGGGTTGTGAGTCGATCGGACCTCCGATAGTATTATCCACAACCCAAAGGAGAGTCTAAAAATGTCACACGAGTTAGAAATGAACGAAGCGGGAGATGCCAGTTTTGTCTGGCGCAAAGAGGGCGGTGCCCCGTGGCATCGACTCGGCACGCCAGTTTCCGGTCATCAGACCGCAGAAACGATTCTACCCATGGCGGGAGCCGACTATCAGGTCACCTTGCTGCCGGTCCAGTACACCACCCCAGATGGGGAGTTGATGGACATGGAAGACAGGCACATCACGGCACGCGTCAATGACGACGGTGGAGTCGTTCCATTTGAAGTAGTCAAGGACCGATATCGGGTCGTTCAGAACGAAACCGTTCTGGAAAAGGCTTTGAACGTCTGTGGCGCGTCGAAGGGTGACGCCGTCATGGACACCTGCGGCGTTCTTAAAGACGGCCGCGAGTTCTTCGCCACCATTGACCTCGGCACATTGATTATTGATCCAACTGGCGTCAACGATAAAATTGCTCGGTACCTCGTTGTTCATACGAGTCACGATGGCACCACGCCAATCACATATGCGAATACAGACATTCGGGCGGTGTGTAAGAACACGGTCAGGTTTGGTCAGTCTGTGGCAAAGTCCATCGTGACAGCACGACACACGGCGAACTACGACAGGGCATTGGAAGAGGCGAACGAGGTTCTCCAGATTTCATCCAATTGGGCGAGGTCGTTCAAGGAAACCGCAGAACGTCTGCTCGCAGTGCCGGTTCCTGCCGGTAGCCAGAAGATTGACAAGATCCTGAATGGCCTATGGCCTGAAAAGGATGCCGATACGGATCGGAAGAAAGATAACCGTGCCAACACGTTGATGTTGGTTCGTGGTCTATTTACCAGCGACAAAAATGCGGCAGGGTACGGCCACAACGGTTGGAGCCTGTTCAACGCAGTAGGCGAATACTACGACCATCATTGGTTTGATGACGCCGATCGGAATGCTAAGGCATCCATGCAAATCGGTAACAAGTCGTACAACATGAAGACAAAGACGGCAGACCTGATTCTCGATTTGGTCTGATGCCGCATATAGAGGATCCCAAAACGCAACTTGATTTGATGCTGGATCAACTCCATGAGTTGAATCCTGACGCGTTGCGTTTTGTGGATCCGACCTTTGATGAAGCGATCATCGGTATCGGTTGTCAATATTCAAAGAACCCGGTCCTCGTCTATGACGAAGAAAAGATGATTGAGCATCTCGTCTGGACAGAGGGCTGGGACTTCGAAGAGGCATACGACTATCTATGCTTCAACACGTTTAGTGCGTGGGTGGGTGAAGGAACTCCGATCATCGTGAAATCGATCAACGACTTCTAATGGCACCGTGGGCACCTGCGGCCAACATCCTGTTGGACGTTCGGATGAAGAAGGAGGCCCAACGTCTGGCTGACGCTATGGGCGACGGTAAGGGGCGTAGGGGTTCGATCTTGCAAGGCGGGGGCGACTTTCTCGGTTGTCTAGGAGAACTCGCTTTCAAACAAATGCTCCAAGACTCCGTATACGGTGAGCATGGTTATGGTGGTGGCCCTCTAAAGATCAAGCACGAGCCAAATGCTCACTTCGATTTGGATGTTCAAGGGATCAGAATCGACGTTAAATCGAAGTGGTCCAAAGGTATGCCCAAATACGATTGGGAAGGCAGCGTCGCTATGGGTCGTGAGGACGACAGCGACCTACCTCAGAATGTGGACGTTTTTGCGTTTATGCGAATTCTCTACCACGATAAGGACATGATCGGCAAAATGAAGGTCCCGGGAATGGTCGGCTATTTTTGTGGGTGGCTACCAAAGAGGGAGTTCTATAAGAGGGCGGTTGGAATCAAGAAGGGTGAGATCGACTCACGATCGACCAATTACAATAAATTCAAGTCACACAAAAGCCAGTGGAATATCTATCATCACCAATTAAACCCGTCTTTGAGCGAATTGCTGTTTCCGTAAGAGTTCCCACCACTACTACCAGTAGTAGTGCTACGCTTTTTACAGGGAGGTCAGCATGAACATTTGTCCAACCTGTTATACAGACTTAAGCGATCAAATCGACAGTGGCACCACAACGGGTCTTTGGCGATTTAGGGTTCATTGTCAGTGCGGAGATGTCCTGATTTGGGAACGCCGCCGATTACGCCTTTTACAGGAGCCTGAAAAACAATCCGTTTTCTAGGTTCCGATTTTGGTGTCCATGATCGTCTGAGGAATCGTCTCTCGGCATCAGTCGTCCCACCCCAAATCCCAACCTCATGGTTGATGATCGCATAGTCCAAGCATTCCAATTTAACTGGGCAGAATTGACAGATGGCATAAGCCTCTGTGCGTTTTTTCCTCTGTTCAGGATCACCGCGAAGAATGAAGAACAGTTCGGTGTTTTCTTTTCGACACCTTGCTTCGTCTATCCACGCGTCTAAAGAGTCGTCTTCCATCACCTTCCCTCTTCTAGGTTTTGATGAAGTCAAGAACAATGAATGGCCATTCGTCTTCATTCCCTCGTCGCATGCGAGTTGGCCACTCCCTTTGATCTCGCATTCCACGGTAATGCTTGACCTCCATCACATCAGGATCAGTTGGATCTGGAGTAATGGAGATTCCGAATTCCGACCAACGACTCCACACAGCAGAACCGAAAGGACGCATTTCCCTACTAGCACCAGACCCCAGTGGGGCGTGGTGTTCAAGCCATAGAGCGCAGCCGTATTCATGGCGGATGTAGTCAAGGAACTTGGCGACTTCAGTGCTTACTGATTCGGATGTTCTTCCACCGGGATCTAAAAAGGTTTTATACAACGGACCCAGAACAAGAAGTTCCGGTTGAATCTGATCCACCCATTCAATCAGTTTGTTGCGATCTTCCGATTTGAGTACATCTAATCCATCAGGCTTGACAACAAGATGGGCTTCCATGTCGTTTGCTCGTCCAACTTTTTCAATACGGTTGTAAATTTTTCTAGCGGTTCTTCTGATGATTCGTTCAGGATTTTCAAGATCCACGAACAGGGTCCTCACTGCTGGCATCCTGTCTCGTTTAAATGGATGTATCCCAGCGGAACACATAAGTGCGACCTGTCGCGCTAGATAGGTTTTGCCAACACCTTCGGCAGCAACAACGATTACTCGTTCCTGACGTTCTAGAAGGCCGGGAATAAGCCAGTCGTAGGAATCATCCGAATCCTCTTTGATCAAAGTAGCCCACTCCACCAACCTTCCCCTTTCCTCTATGGTGCTTTCGTCGCTGTCGAAGCGATCCAATAGGCGTTGAGCCTTATTGATCCTGACGTTCAACGGTTGGCTGTGATCTAGGTCCTTGAGGGAATCAATGTAATCGGTGAATTCATCCCTGATTTCGCTGGCAACGATTTTCAAATCACTCAGTGACAGCCCGGCACCCATGTGATCCGAGATGTCTTTACCCTGCGCTGGCTTGAAAACCTTTACCTTTGCTTCGGCCTTTCTAAGTTCTGATGCCACATGACTCGCATGAGCCTCCCCAGCCGCATCGTCGTCAGCGATGATAATGATTTTCCCATCGGCCAAGGATTTGGTGTGGTGAGGTAGCCACTTGTCTTGTCCCTCGGCACCTGCTCCACCGGGATTACAGGTTGCTACCCGGCCGTGAGATTCCAGCGTGTGAACATCCTTTTCTCCCTCAACAACGTAAACAACTCCGTTTTCGGCTAATTGCTTTAGAACCTGTGGAAGACGGTAGAGGGGCTTTTCTATGTTTTGAGTGCCCCATTCCCACTCACCGCTTTCATGCCTCTGTTGCCGAAAGGTCTTTTTCCCTAACTCATCCTTGAAACGAAGCACCCGCATTACGGGATTACCATTAGCATCCTCGTAAACGTAGGTGGCTTCTTTGCGTAATTTCTGTTTAGGTTTATCCGATTCTGGCCACAGGTCATTTGGTTTCAGACTGATGGCGTCGCATATGTCACTGAAAGAGCATGCTGCACCGCTGTGACAGTGAAGAAGAACCTGCCCCTCACGCCCTATCCCTATGGTGAGGGAAGGCTTGTCGTCGGCATGGGCTGGACAGCACGCCTCCCAACCGCTCCCGGCTTGACGGACTTTGTCCAGTCTGGAAAGAACGAGATCAACCTCAGGTGTTCGATCCACCTAGATACCTTTCTTTTTCAGCGCTTTCAGTAATCTTGCTATAGGCGGAGAGGAACAGTTCTCTATCGGAATTCGTTCTCAATCCAGCAGCATTGTTGGGAAACGATCTCATCGTCTGACCAACAAGGTCATGGGGCTTACGGAAGCGGGTTCCGGCCTCGGAAGCATCAATGGCCTGACGAAACTGTGCCCACGCTTCGGGAGGAGAAGGTATTGGATCTTCTTCCGATTCCATGTCTATTGCTAAACGTCGGACCTGTCCTACGCGTGGTGGAAATTTTTGGTCCAACGCTATGATTTGTTTAATGGCTTTGTTTACAGGATCGATTTCAATGTCGCTTAAAAAATCCCACCACAACATACATCGTTCTTGAAAGGGTGGACCAGCGGTGGGGAGATTCCAGTTAATGCTAACTCGCTTCACAGCCTGAGCGAGATCGTCCTTGTCCATTGTGATTAGAAGGGTTCGTTGCCATTGGCGTATGTTTCAATGACCTTAAATTCACCCTCTGTTGTTTGAGCATCATCGTAATAAGATAAGAACTGTTCGATATGTTTCTCATCTCTCAAGATCAGTTCTATATCGTCATACTTTTTACCGCTGGGGTTATAGCCCATATGCCATGGGGAAAGTACAACTCCCTGTATGGCTTGTTTGCAGGTTTCTACGTCGTACATTTCAATTGCTTTCATAATCTTACGTCGTCGCTTGTCGCCCAAGACAGGTTTCCTGCCTCGTGCGGATGTTCTACAAGTCACGACCCAGCAATGAAAAACATCTAGTATTTCTTCGAGAGAGGGGTCCATAGGGAAAGAGCCTATGGCACCTCGGGAACAATAGCAACTTACACCGATGTAGTTTACCCGATTTGGGTCAGTTCAGGTTTCGGAGTTGTCTTCCAGTGAGTGAGATCGTGGCTGAATCCACTTCCATTATCCCAGTTGGCCCCTGCCGAACGACCACATCCACTTGTTCCGGGGGAACCTTGAAACGTCCTGCCAACAGGGCTCGGATTTTTTGAGCACTGGCTTCCGCTTCCGACAAACCATCGTCAAAAGGAGTTTCGACGGGGATGGTCAGACTTTGAGAAAGTTCCTCAAAGTCAAATGACTCTAGACACTTAACGCAACCAAGTATACCTGTAGGTGATTTCCGTTTTCTAGTTATGGTATGTCCACACACTAGTTGATGTGCCCAAATTACATGTCCGTATTTGCCAACCTTAGTGATTGACACCGATTCCCTACGCGGGGCATTACGAGGGCTGGTCATCGTGTGAATCACACCAAGCGTCGGCTGATTCTATGGCGACTTTCAAGTCGTCCGACCATGGCAAAGTCAATTGCATCCACCACCCTTCACGAAGCCAAGGAGCAAAATCACTCTCGGCAGGCGCAACCATGTGAAGGCGATGCACTACTCGATCTACTTCTGGCCATAGTCCCTTTTGGTTTTCAATCCAATCGTTAGCCTGTTTCTCGGCTTCCTCATTTTCAGGATCTATTAGAAATTTGTGTATTGCTCCACAGCCCTGTCGTGGGAGTTGCCGCTCGAAGGACGACATTTCAATAGCCTCAATTAAGTCATTCGGTATTTCCAATTTACTATTATCTTCTTTAGTGCTTGGCATTAATTTTCCTCGCAGGTTGTGTCCGACGAATCTTTCCGTATACCCTTTAGAAGCGGCATCGCCCACAGGAGTACACTGTAGAGGCTCATACCAGCATACCTAACACCAAGGACTTTGGTCAACCGGAGAGGAGCGACCATGTTTTCACGAATCGCCGTTGGGGTTCTCCTAACTATTTTTGCATCGACAGCATCCTGCTTCAATGGCACAACTACCGGAAACGTTACTCCGATCAGTGGCCAGAACAAGGTTGTAACTGCCATACCGAAACCTCCAGCAACCACCACCACTACCACCAGCACCACCAGCACTACGATCGCGATCGTGCGCCCGACCGTCGTGACGGTAACCACGACGAGTACAACAATAGGTACGACCACGACCAGCACGACGCTTGCACCAGAAGACCCAGCCCCGGTTGACACCTACCGGTATTACGAACGCAGTCCCCGAGTGGTCGTCCTCCAAGAAGAACTAGGGATGCGATCCATTGACGGTATCTACGGGCCTAAGACACGCAAGGCTCACATCGAATCGCTTGGTGGCCCGCACGCCCTCCTCTTCCAGAACTACCCACAATTCGGTCAGTCGCTGACGCCGTGTTCACACGGATGCCTACCGAGTGACGAACACTACGAACTCCCCACCTTGGGAGAACTGATCAACGAATATTTCAAGCCTGAGGACAGGGCGTTGGCTCGCATGGTCGCCTTCTGCGAGTCCAGCGGGCAGACTCATCATGTTGGTTCAGAGGTGGTGTCCGATGCTCTCGCCGTCGGCTGGTTCCAGCATCTCGCCAAGTATTGGGCGGAAAGATCCGAAAGAGCCGGGTGGGGTGACTACCACCCGTTCCACGGACGAGCCAACGTCGCTGTGGCGGCGTGGTTATTCTATAGCAGCGGGATCCACCACTGGAACCCAAGTAAATCATGTTGGGAGGACACGCCACATGAATAAAGAATTGATCGAATCAGATGAGACCAAGGATGTCTACAGCACCCCCTTCGGAATCCTCACCGTCTACAAGCAGGATCAGCCGGGAATGAAGGGTGGTAAAGCGGGAACAAGTCACACTGTCCTACATGAGGGTCAGCCAGCCCCCCGTCAGATGAAACTAAAAAAGAAATATCGGGGTCGGTCGTGAGTATCGACCCGAACTGGCTTGACGTAGACGCCAACCATCCACCACCCCCTCCGCATCCAGCGAAATTCACGGCTAAACATCTGAATGAGATTATTGACATTCTCGGAGACAATCACAAACTCGTGATTTTAGATCCGTTCGCTGGGATTGGGACAATCCACGATCTGCCATATATGACAGCAGGTATAGAGATTGAACCGGAATGGGCGTACCAACGAGCAGGTACCGCTGTGGGCAGCGCTTTAAGAACAGGCTATGAGAGTGAATACTTCGATGCCGTAGTTACTTCACCCTGTTTCGGCAATCGTATGGCTGACCACCACGAGGCCAAAGACGACAGCAGACGGCACACTTACCGGCATTACCTCGGTCGGAAACTGACTAAAGGCAGCGCTGCGGGGATGCAGTGGGGTGAGGACTATAAACACTTCCACACCGAAGCATGGTTAGAGGCTAAGAAGATTCTTAAAGTAGGTGGACATTTAATAATAAATATCAAAGATCACATCAGGGGCGGACAAATACAGCATGTTACGCAATGGCACGCAGAAACATGCAGAACTATGGGTTTCGAACAACAGGACACACGCATTATCCCGGTTTCTGGACTAACCCATGGAGAAAATGCCGAACATCGGATACCCCATGAATCCCTACTGGTTTTCTCCAAGCCAGAAAAACTTACGACCTGAGCGGGTTGTGAATCGCACAATCGGTTGGTACCCTTCCGGTTGTGACTACTAATAAACTACGCGCCAAGATCAGACACAATGGTAAAGATATCCATTTAGGATATTTCAACACCAAGGCACAGGTGAATGCCGCCTGCGTGGCAGGACACGCCGCCTTGAGTCGTCTAGATCAAATCAACGGAGATCATCGCTGTCCTCCACAAAGATTACCTAACCCCAAGCGCCTAATTGAAATTATTGAGCAAGGCTTATATGACATCGCGATAGAAGAAGTTGCTGACAGTGCAGCAGCGAGACAGCGATTTGCCAACAGGTTTAAAAACAGTCGCCTCTTTCCAGTTCCAGAGTCATACAAATTCAAAGGATCGCGTCTCAAGACAACGTAACAATAATGTAACTTCATAAGTTAGGACTAAATATGTTAAAAGCATTCGTAGCCGCTATCATTTTCGGCTCCGTTCTAGCAGCCACTCCCGCCAGCGCCAGCCACGACACGATCTACTCGCCCTGCGGAACCGAATACGGGTTCATACACATGACCTACGACGAATGGGCCGCGCACATCACCACAATGGAAGCCGACGGCACCATCCCGCCCGGAGTCGTGTTCCGTTACAACGAAGCACTCCACGGCGGCAAAGGTCTAGAAGACCCAAGAATAGTATGGGCCAGAAACCTCACCGACGGACAAATCCTGTCCATAGACGACTGGGCAAACGGCAACTACCCCGAAATCGAAGCCCTCATGTTCAGTTCAGGACTAATCCCCGAATGGATCCTAGACGCCAACAAAACAGTACGAAGGTTCAACGACCCCTACTGGGCACAAGCAAACCCGATGACCCCAACCTTCACCGTCTGGCAGTCGCTCTGTATGGGCAACTACGGATATTCGATACCGGTCATGGAAATCAACGACGACGGCGTGTGGGTATCGAACCTTCCGACGACCACCACGACGCCGCCCACCACCACGACGCCGCCCGATCCCGAACCGGACAATGAACCGATACCCCAACCAGAAGTTCCCGCCCCGACGACCACCGCAGTGGCCCTCACAGAAGCCCCCGGAGTGACGCCGGAACAAGAACTGCCAAAGGTTACCAACGCCAATGACGGAGAAACAACCCCGACGATAGATGATGCGCCGTACACGCTGTTCGACGCAGAATGGGACGGATACCCGTTTGAAGCCACGGTGCGACTCTTAGAAGGTCGCTATCCGGTCGGAGTGGAAGGTAAGACCTATTTCAAACTCTCTGCCGCGGTTGACTATCTTCGTGCGGGTGGTATGGTCAGAGGGTTAGACAATCTATGGTCTGGACAACAGGCACATCAGCATGACTGACTTCCACATGCCCGACTCATTCTATGACCCTCCCGACGAGGAAGAACCCTGCGAAGAATGTGAGAACGCAGGGTGTAAATACTGTGATGCTCAAATGGCATACGACGAATACTGCGACCGTGAGGCGCAGGCGAAGAAGGACGGGGAAAGATGACCCATCCGATGATCTGTGGCATCCACAACGGGCGTGGGGAGGACTAAGTTCGGGAACTTTCTACCCGGATTAAGGAACCACCTGTCTCACTGGTATCGGATCTAGTCCTACCGCATGCCCACGAGTACGACGGGTTTTTTCCCAGCCTCCCCTTTCCACCAGAAGGGTAGAAGGCAGGGGTGTGGTCCCCGTCAAGGTGGTTCCGTCCTCCCCCGTTTTCCTCATAGGCAAGTTGTTTTTTGACTAGCACCCCGCTAGCCTGCACAGGGCGGGCCAACCCCCCCAAAGCAATCAATTCAAAAAATATTTTTGGAATCAGGAAACAGGGGCGGCATAGTCGTCCTACGGAAAGTATTAATCAGAACTGAGGTTCAGAACATGTATGTGTACATCAAAAGTGGACACCCAGAAGGCAAATGGCTAGTGGGTTTCTACATGACCAAATACAGCCACGACAACAAGCCATACAACGAATTCATAACAGAATCCGACTGGACCAACCAAAAAGACGCCGCCTGTAGAGTCAACTACCTCAACGGAGGAACCGGCGAACCACAAAAACGCCCAACCCCATATTACGACGCATGGCGAAACCCATACAAAACAGCACACAATGGCTAGAGAAAAATACGAACTCAGCCAAATCATCGGTAACCTCACCAGCCCACACATGTGGGTACACTGGGTAGACGAAAACGGCGAACAACACCACACCCCAAAATCATTAGCAGCAATCATCCCAAAAACGGCCAAGATCATAAAGGACCAAACATGACCGAAGAAGCCACCATCACCGAAGAAACCCCACCCACCGCAGGAAAACAACTCATCGAAGAAATCGACAACTTCCTCAAAACCGTCACCACCCGACACAACATCCCCGCAACCGAAATCCAAGACCACCTACTAGACATCAGAGCAATCGCCCAAGCACACACCAACTAGCCCACCATCGGATAAAACAATCCGAACCAAAGCGAACCCCAAAAAACCAATCGCGCCCCCCCAGACGGGGGCCACACCGTCGAAAAGTTGGACCTCTTTTATTGCGGGTGGATAGGGGCAATTGCGTGTGGGTAGGTGGGGGGGGTACCCCTGCCCCCCACCCATCGAACACCCGTTCGCCCTTGACCCCCTCATCGAACACCCGTTCGATCATGCCTCCCCATCGAACACCCGTTCGACCCTCCGATCGAACGCCCGTTCGATTCCGACCTCCCCTGCCCCCTCGCCCGACCCCCCTCGGCCCCTCGCCCGACCCCGGCATGCCCGATCCCCTCCCCC
>Ga0206679_10000753_pt1 | contig 27272 bp, 9 predicted proteins | sample M110012015metaG_FD_155464 | JGI IMG/M metagenome (GOLD analysis project Ga0206679, IMG submission 155464) | Ammonia-oxidizing marine archaeal communities from Monterey Bay, California, United States - M1 100m 12015 | ecosystem: Environmental > Aquatic > Marine > Intertidal zone | place: USA... | reverse complement strand
AGCCCGCGCATCAGTGAGGTATCACTGTCGAATATCGAAACGTCGCCTCCCTGGGCGTCTACCAGCAGGCGAAAGCGCTCGAAGGCCGAACCGTCCTGTAGGCTATCGTGAATCATCACCGCACCGGCCCTAGGGTCTTCGGCTAGGCCAGTGGCGTGCAGCAGAAGTCCGCCCTGCACACAGACCAACTCTTCAAGGTCCTCTGGGCCGCTTCCGCACAAAGCCTCAACGCTCTCTAGCACCTCTAGTGAGTTTCCAATGGCGCAGCCCAACGGGTGCTGCATCGAAGTCAGAACCGCCGTGGTGTGAATGCCCATGCCGTTGGCTACATCGACCATCGAGCGCGCCAGCTTCACAGCCCGTTCCCGCTCGACCATGAAGGCGGCGCGACCGAACTTGACATCTAGTACCATCGCTGACAGCCCCTCAGCCGCCTTCTTGGACAATATGGAGGACGTGATTAGGGGGATCGATGCGACCGTTCCTGTCACATCTCGAAGCGCATACATTCGCCGGTCGGCCGGAACCAGAGCATCGCTCTGGCCTACCATCGCAACACCGATGCTCTCTACTTGCTGTCGGATGCCTTCAGAGCTCATCTCGACACGAAGGCCAGGGATGCTCTCTAACTTGTCCAGCGTGCCTCCGGTGTGACCGAGCCCTCGTCCTGAAATCATCGGCACCATCAGACCGCATGCAGCCAGAGCAGGGGCGAGCACGAGTGACACCTTGTCACCGACTCCCCCGGTTGAGTGCTTGTCAACTATCAGTTTAGAAATCTCAGAGTCCCATTCAAGAATTTCGCCCGAGTCTCTCATTGCCTCAGTGAGAGCAATTGTCTCTGACTCCGTGAGCCCCTCATCGTAGACGCCGCGTAGCCAATCAGTCAACTCATCATCAGAGAGCGAGCCGTCAACGACACCTTGAACGAGGTCACGAATCGCCTCGGACATCACTCCTCCTCTCCGAGTTCGGCCCGCACCTCTTCCATTGTGTGCCCCTGGTCAAGCATCCACTGGACCTCGTCGCGTGTAGATGATTCGAATCCGAAACCATCTAGCCTGATGGATCCGTGTGAACCATCGTCGCGCCCTTCGGTGCGCGCGCGAGCATCCTCTGCCCCCTCATCGAAACTAGTTCCCTTGAGAATCGCCATATGGGCGTCCGGATCGTCGAACCTGTAGCCGGAGTCATCGACCAGCACCTCGCCGGTACCTTTGCGCGGTTGCAGGAACATCGAGGCACCAGCTAATGCCAATGATACCGTAGATACCACCATCAGCCAGAACAGGAACGTGGCCCCTGGTCTCGACAGAGGGTCTTCCCTGATGTTCAGGATGCCGCCGCCTGATTCACCTCCCTCTTCGGAACCGTTCCCTTCTTCCTCGCCGTTGTCTTCACCGCCACCTTCTCCCTCGACATCCACGATGGTTTGGCACCCGTGCTGCTCTCCATCAGGAACACCGTTCTCGTCTACATCTCCAGAGATCATGGCGAATGAGGGCGAACGAAGTACACTTTGGGCGAAAGCCGACTCCTCGCCGTCGAGTATACAGTCACCATCTGTGTCGTTTGAGAGTGGATTACCGTTGAGTTGGAATTCCTCGAGGTTGTTCAGGCCGTCCTCATCGGGATCGAGCGACTGCTCGCTGAGAGCGGTCCCTAGTACAGCCGCTGAGTGCCTGTTAAGCCCGAATTGTGCTTCCCACTGATCCGGCATCAAATCACCATCTGAGTCAGTTGTCGAATCGAGGCGGTTCCAGTCCTCTTCAAAGGAGGAGAGGTACTCTGCAGCAAGGCCATCATGGTAGATGAGCACACCCATCTCTCGATTACGTAGGGCTGCGCTTGAACCCCAGTTCATGCTTCCCACTAGGACACTCTCACCATCGATTATCGCACCCTTGTTGTGCAGTTTTACGATACTGTTGGAGTATGCCATCAGTCGAGCCGTTGTATCGAGGCCCTCGGTGGCGTTCCAGTCGGTGTTGAACATGTGGATAGTATCTCGAATCTCCTCATCCCACTCGGCATAGTAGCCGTTTAGCATCAGCCGAATACTGACCCCGCGCTGCGCGGCATCGTGTAACGCTGCTATGATTGGGTTATCTCCGAAGCCCCAGTACCAGTCGAGGTCGAGGTACTGTACTGAGAGTTCAATCGAAGTCTCCGCTGAACCGAGCATACCGACTATGCCATCGATGCAGTCGTCGGGGCATGTCATCAACTGGGCCTCAAAGGGCCCTTGGAGAGTAGGGGTGGGATTCGTGATACCATCGTGGCTAGGTTCGTCTAGTGCCCAATCAAACGTAGGTGAGTGCCGGGAGGAGTGAGGTGATATGTGCAGGTGCTGGGGATTCTCATCCCAAGCCATTCTGGAGAGTACAAGTTGGGCAGCGGTCTCTGAGTTCAAGATGACCGACCACTCTCGATTTCCGACTCCATCGGGAGGGATGCTACTGTCCTTCCAGTTGCCAGACGATATCCAGACGCTCTCGGCATCCCTCACCGCCACCTTGCTGTGGATGTATGTGTAGGGTGAGCTGATTAGCGTTGGATCCTCCATCCAGAGGACATTGGCCCCGGCATCGTGTAGGGCCTGTGCATGCCCTCTCTGGCTGTTCACCGTGCTATTACTGCTGAGGATACCCTCCTCAAGCAGCAACGTCACTCCGACACCCCTGTCTATGGCATCCAGAAGGGCGTGAGTAAGATCGGGACTCATGAACTGGTATACATGCAGGTGTATCGAGTCCTCGGCATCAACGATCCACTGTATGAGGTCGTTGAACGCCGAGTCGGGGCCGATTGAGGCAGACACGGTCGAATCGGCCTCGGTCGTGAAGTGTCCACCGTCACAGAACGTCGAGGCGCCAATGCGTATCCACCTCTGCTCCCAGTCGGCTCCCGAGTCAGTGTCAGGGTAGTCCCCGCATCCGGAACCTCGCATCAGAATAAGTCCAGGCGAACCATCTCCAGGGACCGATACGGCCCCGCCCTGCCATCCGTCAATATCAGCAATCCCGCCGCCGAAGGCGATGGCATCGACTACCGTTCCGTCAGGCGCCTTCAGTTGCAGTGCGCTGCCCGAGTCGACCAGCCAAGGCATGTTGTTCAGGATGATATTTCCGTCTAGTGCTGCTATACCCCCATCCGCTAGGAGGTTGGCCGGGTTCTCTGTCAGCACCACCGATGCTCCGGCGCCGATGGTCAAATCATTCACCATGGAGATCCAAGGTTCAGTTGAGCGTATGCGCTCAATTGTCCATCCGGCTAGGCTGACCGCAGTATCGCCCGTGTTGGTAATCTCGAACCAGTCGTTGTCGCGGTCTGGAACCTCCGCGGGCATGATGCGGGTGAACTTCAGACTGTATTCACCATCCCATTCGACCGGCGCGACCGGGGGCTCCCACAGCCAGACCATGTTGTTCTGGTGCTTGCCCGTGTCTTCCCCGATGAGCACCCGGCCGTCGTCGAGCACTGCAAGGTTGTCCGGTCCGGCGATGTTGTTTGAATTGCATTGGTCAGGAGAGGCGCCGCTGGAGTATGGTCCGCCGATAATTGATGGTTCGATCCTAATGGAGTCCCAGTTTGCTTCGACTGGCATCCTGTAGACAATGCCGCAGCGATTCTCCGAAACTTGAATGTCACCCTGCCCATCACTCATGTCGTAGCGGACGTCCGACATCGCTAGGTAGAGATAGCCCGGCGCGTCCGGGTTGAAAACGACGCCCTCCATCTTGTTCCACTCATCACTGGCTCCGATGGCCGCCGCGGCCTTACGCGACTCGAGGAAGGCTACCCTGTCATCAGAGGCCGATTCGATACTACCGTCGCTATCGAGGTCTTCGTTGAGGCGCCCCTCTGCCCAGTCGTTGATATCTTCCTCGGTGATGTAAGAATTGCCTCCGGAGATGTAGTCTGCAGTCGTGATTCCGTCGTACTCGTCGACCCAAGCACCGATTATCGCATTGCTAGATGAGGCCATTTCCACCCACTCAACATCGAACCCGGTGGTCGCTGAGTCGCTGCCGGAATCCTGCGTGACCTTGGCTGCGTACAGAGTCCCCGCACCGAGGTCCCCGGCCGTATCCGCAACGAACTTGAACAGCACCGTACCATAGCCGTCGTCGGACAGGTAAACCGTCTTCTCGTCCGGCATCACTTGGGCGTTCTCGTGCGAATACCTGCCCATGGCCATATGCTTCACGAGGTTGGGATTCGGCGAGGCAGCGCTACTAATCTCGATGATGTAACCGTAGTCGTAGGGATTTGGATAGTGGCCAAGGTAGTCCTCAAGCTCTTCTTGGTCAGAGTGATACTGGTAAGAAGGGTTGTTCCAGTTCTTTGTGTCACTGAAGTAGAGCTCCTCTGAAGCCAATGGTGTTCCCCATGGACTCATGCTGCCAAAGCACAGCACCCAGCCTCCGTTCACTGAGCTGAGGTCGCGCATCATCCCGCCGAGAACATCCCATCTCGAAGTGGCTCCGTTCCACTCGATCAGTATCTGACTGATTCCCGCGGGCCTATCTTCCCAAGTGGTGTAGAGATACCCCTTCGTTCCTTGCGAATTAGTCGGAACGAATGCGTTGAAGTCAGGCCGATCACTGACAAACAACAGTTCGCCATCATCAGCGGCGTAGATGCCTCCTGCCACGCCTCCCTCCGACAGCGCATCGCCATTCTGTAGCAGGTGTTGATACTGACCGTAAGAGAGTCTGATGCCCGTTCTCTCGGCTAAATCCGCAGGCAGTGCCAACTCAGGAATGCTGCTGGGTAGGTTGTTCCAGTCAATGCTTTTCACGACACCGATTGTCGCATCGATGTAGTTGTCATCCGGGTGCATCGCATTGACGAATAAATTTCCATTGGCGTCTACGTACATCCCCGTCACCTCAGCATCTAGGGGCATCGTCATGATTCGGGTGAGTGAACTCGGGGTTTCTCCCCCTCCCCCTCCGCCGCTTCCAGTAGTCTCGGAGTTCTCGGCCCCAGGAGTGTTCTCCTCAGAATCTATCCAGTCCGCTGTTGCGTCCGAAGAATCCGGAATCTTAGAGACTCCGTTGGAGGCCTCGCCCGAGGTCACAGTATGGACTACAGTGCCGCCAGCGTCCTTGAGGTACAGGGTCTCGCCGGCATTGTTCAGGCGCAAGGTGCCGACCTCGTTCTCGGCGATGATGGCATACGAGCCAGCTGCCAAGACATAGGGAGTGGCGAGCTGGTCGAAGTCAACCCAAGTTTCTGCATCGATTGGGTGCACCCAGCCGCCGATGTCCTCAAGAATCCAGTTTTCGAGACTAACTCCAATCGAACCGGAGTTGTGCAGTTCGACCCATTCTCCAGCGGGAAACACTCCCTGATCGGAGCCGTCAGCATTGGGCATCATCTCGTTGATACAAACTCCAGAACAGTTCGTGGAGCGGCTGGATGTGCTTCGGGAAGGTGCCGTCTCATTCAGCCCACTGATTAGGATTGGCGACAGTGACATCATTACAAGAATGACCAGTGATAGTACCACTGCACTGCGTCGGGAACGACCACTCATCAGGAGATGCTGCCCACCGACACAGGTTCAACCCTTCGTGCACGCGGGCCCGCAGCCGGCAAAGCCGGCTGGTTGTGATATTGAGGCACAGCGTCGCTAATCTTCCTCTCTCGAGGCAGCAGCCATTCCCATTGTGCCGTAGGCGAGCAGCCCGATACTGACGACGTAGAGCGCCGCAGCGATGTAGGAGAAGGTGGTCAGCGCTTCGAGTTCGCAGTCACCATTGCCACCGAAGTCAGTCCACCACGTCGCACTCATGTGGTCGATTACTGTGCACTTGAATGACGCAGCATCATCATCACTGATTTCACTGAAGGTGTGAATCTCGAAAACAGCAGCCACCATTGGTGAGTCGGGGACGCCGTCACCGTCGTTGTCACTGAAGTCCGGATTCATCGCACCTGCCCATCTGAGGTCGAGGTAGAATCTAGAAACGGACTTGCCGTACATCGCGACGTTAGTTACTGGCTCGACCTTGATATCCACGCTTGAGCCGAAATAGACCGGCAGTGCACCAGGAAGAATTGCTACCTCACCTAAGCTAAATCCGACCAACTTGGCTTGGATCTGGTTTTCAGCAGGATCTAACTCAATGTGGTGTTCGACCATCTCGATTCCCTTGTAGGTCACGGTCTCGCCCACTTCGGTCTGTGCTACCGAGTATCCAACTAGATTGACACTGAATGGCGCATCAGCGTCTGCGATGCCACCTATGGTTCCAGTAATCTCGGTGTTGCCATTTCCGACATGGTCTGAGAGGAGCCCAAACACACTTGCTTCTCTGTGAGGGGCTCTCCATGGTAGGTGCTCTGTCATCCCATAAGTCTCGTTGGCCTCGCACGGGTACGTCCCGTCCCAGTCGTCCTCAGCGGACACAGATAGGCTCCCGTCCGAATTCAGTTTGAAGTCGCAAAACCCGTCTCCGTCGGAGTTGATGTAACCCTCCATGACGGCATGCTCGGCAGTACTCAAATTGCCAACACTAGTTGGAATCTTCATTTGGTAGACCGAGAAGTCCCCAGTACTCTTGCCTCCAGAACCGTAGTAAGTCTCATTGGTCTCAAGTTTCACCCAGCTGTTTTCCTCTCCATAAAGTCCAGCCAATACAGGATCGCTCCAACCGTACAACCAGTTGTTTATTGATTGAGTAGTCCATGCTGAGGAACCATATTGGAAACCCAGAAGGGCCCCTACTACTTGTTCGAACATGAAGTCCTTGACCCAACTTCTCAGAGCGGCGGCCTCAGAATTTGAGATGCCGTATAGTTCGCCGACATAGGCATCGTCCCAAGTATGTTCGGTGCCTCCCATGACAGGGCCTTCTGAACCAAGTGGAAGAGATACTCCTGAGAATTCGCCGTAGACGAATGCTGTAGCGAAGTCGCCGGTCAGCGCGTATTCGGAATCGTACAGGATTTCTCGTATTTTCTCTGCGCTGAGGTCCACAGTCCCTTCATATTCTCCTCTGTTAAGGCCGATTGAGATGTAACCTCCTGCTATCGGCTCTTCAGAACCAAGAGCGAGTTGCCACCAGTTATTTGCATCTAATGTACCAGTGCCTCCAACGAGAATCATCTCGAACTCAAGTGGAACGCCTCCCACCATGTCGATCCAGATACCTGCCCAATCATAGGCGATACCCATCAATTGAGTCAGCCCAATTTCGTAAGTCAACATTGTGTCCAAGAGATTACCCTGCGCACCGAGAAGGAACAACGCGACCCCGTATAGAGGAATTCCTTGGAAGTCTGAAACCGAGAGAATTCCATTATTGGGGCTGGAGCCTTCTGAACCCCAAAGGAGGTTGTTGAGGGCTACGGGGTTCGCTATGTCGACCCCACTGACCTCTGCTAGGCGTTCCCTCAGGGAAGCGTTAGAGGAAGTTGCAAGATCTGCTCCACCACCATTTGTGGCAAAAGTCGTTCCAGCGAGAGCGTAAACAGCCCAGTCCATGTGTGTGAGAACTACCGGGTCGGTGCTACCGTAATTGAACAGTGCAGCACGGGCAGGAGTAGTAGTCTCGCTAGGCTCTCCCATGCCCGCTACAAGCATAGGGCCTATGTCGCATGTTAGGGCGATGCAAATCCCTGTGGAAGGGTCTACAGCATCGTAGAGGATGCTTTGGGCTGATGCCGCGAAGTCAGGACTCGCATCATCGACTCCGCTCTGCGCGAGCCAGTTGTCATAGGACCCTTTGAGCACGGCAGCGGGTGCCATGGCGTCAGCAGTTGCCTCATCGTATCCGGCTTGCTGAAGCGCCGCCGATGCCCCAGGTACCATCAGGTCAATCTCCTCTGATGCCCAGATGCTGGGCGCCCTGTTCTGCATGTCGTTAATCAACATCATCTGAGTGAAGCCGGCCTTGGCGAATATCTCACCGTAGGTTATCCCAGTAGCCACACCTGCCATCCTCTGGGTGTTCCAGAGGATGTTTGCATTTGTCAACTCGTAATCTCCCGAGACCGATGCATGCTCGTCGCCGGCTTCATCCGTCCATGTACAGTTTTCGCACCAGTCAAAGGAATCGTACTCAGAGTAAGTGATTGTACCGTTATTGCCGTCGAAGTCAAGAAGTTCCTTGGTCGTCGTGACGGTGTAGATGAACGGACCCATCTTCTCAAACACGGCGACTTCATCATTTAGGCTAGCACCTGGATTCGTCAAGTTGTAGGCGAAGTACGATCTCTCACTGGTCTGGACGAGCCACTCTTCGTCCTCCCAATCAGAAGCATCGTCCCTTCCGTCGACAATCAGTTCCTCGACTCCAGCTTGGACGTTGCTTGCCACTACGCCGGTCAGGACGAACATGTTCAGGCTGACCAGTATTATTCCTGTGAGCATCATTGCTATCGTTTTGTTACGGTTCATGGTATGCACTCTCTACGCGCGCACACATGGGTTTGTGAGATAAGTGTTGCACTACTATTCAAACCTGAAGAAACGTGTTACTGAGGCTCAAATGAAGCCGAATCCGTCGAATTCGCGTGCGAACGTGTACATCATTATCGGGACTAGGATAATTCCCATCGCGTGGCTGCGCCGGATTCCAATACGTGGCGGCATCAGACCCATCGCGGTGCCGATGATTAGAACCCCCAGGCCTATCCATCCAGTTGATAGCCAGACGAGTATGGAGATGAATCCCGTGACTGTGAAAACAACTGTGCGTAGGGGCACGATTTCGTGCATCTTCAGCATCCCTTTGCCGACCTTAATCATTACCGGAACAGCGAACAGTCCGGAAGCAATCGTGATGCCCAACAACCTGATGAAATCGGCCGGGGGCTCGACGGAGTTCCACATGTCGATTGGGTACATCATGTTGAGAGCGAGGGCTGCCCCCGAGCGCGGTCTGCCTACCATGTACAGGAAGCCGAGGACCATCACTGTGACTGCGGTGTTGACTGAGGACAAAACGGCGATGACCTCGAGGTCCTGTTGCTGGCTCTGGGCTCCCAAGTCGAGGTCGGGACTGACTCCGGCTTCGGTTAGCACCTCCTCGAAGATCTCCCTCTCTTCGTCTGAGAGCTCGTCGAGGTCGTCGATGTCGAGGGGAGATGCCTTCGGCGTGAAGTCCGGTTGAATCCCGTGCTCGAAGTCTGCCGGAATGTAGTCCGGGTCAGTCAGCCTGCCCCACAGGTTGCGCATGCTCATGACGACAACTGTGGCTTGGGCAGCGGTCATCCCCGGCAGGATGGCCATGACCGAGGAGACGATGGCGGACAGGAAAGTAGGGATTGCGAGGGGCTTCATCGGAGGCATCTCCCAGTTGGCCTCCTGAGGGGGGATCTCAGAGGTTGTAACATAGATGTCAATCAGGTTAGCAATCCCGAACAGCCCGGCCAGACCTGGGAATAGCAGTGTGGCCGATGGCATCCCTATCGGAGACCGTCCGGGTAATTCGAAAACAGCCCATCCGTAGAATCCAGTGAGAAGGAAGAAGGATGTTGCAGCGAGCATCCCCGCGGTCCTTGAGCTGCTGCCGAGCCTTAGGTCGAAATTCTCCCATCTGCGGTGGATGTTGAACTTCCCAAGGGGGATGTTGAACTCAATCTTACGAGGCAGCGGGAATACCAGCCTGCTTGTCAACCGCTGACTCCACTCGGGCCATGGCAATCGAGTCGTCTCGGTCATGATGAGAAATATCGAGATAATTAGAAGCAGCCAGGGCAGGACGTCGCGACTGGACTCGTATAGGCCCAGCCCAGGATCCTCTCCGAAAAGCAGTCTCGCTACTATCAGCAGAGGTATCGACATCAGCATCCCCATCTGCGAGCCGCGTGCAGAGTAAGCCACTCCCTGCGCGGCTTGGCCTGAGATTAGCATACGGTGTCCTGGCAGCAGGGCGAGAGCCATGTTGTCGTCCGGCGCGCCGATCAGAGCGCTAGGGATGTAGTTCAGGAATGTGTGCACAGTTCCACAAGCGACGATGATGCCAGCAACAGCGTCTAAGGGGACTCCGATGGCGACTGCCACCGGCGAGAGACTCAATGCTATCAGGGCGACGTTGTTGACGTGGAACCCAGGAATTAGCCCGGTCAGGCAACCCAGCATGATGCCGAACAGATAGGAGCCAATCAGCCATCCGAAGTCGAGCATCACTGGGTCCATTGAATCACCTCAACGAATATCGATGCAGAACTGAGCGGAGTTCCCAATCGAGTCCTCGGTCATGGTCAGCCTACCAGTCCATTCGATGGGCTCTCCAATTTGCTCCTGCTGGCTGGCTTCAGTGCCATCCCCGAGCAGACACACTTGCTCATCAGATCCTGAGCGTGAGATCCACTGGTTACCGTCCTCATCCATTATCGCTTCACCAGTTATCTGGACCAGTTTACTGAGGTCCCATTTCCACGAATTGTAACCATCGCCCCAGTTGAGCGTCGATGGAGCAGGTGCCTCTCCAAGTAGCCAGGAGCGTGCTTCTAGGATTAGCCTACCCTCTGACTCCGACCACAACACCGTCGCGTTGAACCGAATCGCCTGATCGGCTTCAATCCACTCAGCGTGCTCACCCACGAACTCTATCCTGAGCTTGGTATCTCTGTCAAAGTAGCCGGGTCCATCGCCGACGTATCCTTTGTCGTAGTCAGGAGAGATTGGATCGGTAATCCAACCTTCAAACTGGTAGCTACTGCCGACATAGGTGAACGGGTCTTCGACGATGGCCTTCATTGCCATGATATCGTCGCCGAATTGGCCCGCAGGGTGCTGCAGCGCCTCAACGTAACCCCGGTCTAGGCAGACCTCTGCCTCATCGGTAGACCATGCAAGCCTGCCGCCCCAGTCTCCAATCTGTCCGACTATGTCGCTCTCCATATCTTCCGGAGATGGCAGCATACAAAGCCGGTCTGTAGGCGCATCCCCCTCGATCCACCATTCATCACCATCGCTAGCCACAGTTCCGTCTATGACTACCAGTTTGCCGACCTCGTAGGTCATGGTGTACGGCTCAATTTCCCAGTTGAGGTAGAGTGTTTCACCTTGAGACAGTACCTCGATCTCTGTGGCCTGCACCAGTAGCCTCCATCGGTAGGAACGCTCGTCGAACTGTAACCAACCGTTCACGACGACGTGACTGCCGGCCTCGACCCACTCCATGACACGACCCTCAACCTGCATGTACAGCAGGTGGTCTGCGCCACCGTAGACTTGGTTATCCATCACATATAGTGAGTGGTATGTCACATCTGGAGCGAGGGACTCGCTGAGCCAGCCGTCTAGGGTAATCGACTGATTGGCATAGGCCCGCGGGTCCTGTCCGACCTCGACCAGCTTGGTTTCGGTGAACTCTATTGTCTGATCCCTAGCGACGATAGCGCCGTAGCCATTGGACTGCAACCATATTCTCCCATTCCACTCTGAGACCTCGCCCTCGACAGTGACCACGGTTCCAATCGGAGGTATATCGTTGGTCCAGTCAACGTTCCAGCGAACCTTCGCTACTGAATGCCCACCAATCTCCTGGACCTGCAGGTCAATCCTATCTGCTCCCTCTCCGTACGGATCGCGTATGTAACTTGTAAGTACGCCTTCTATTTTCACGGTCTCACGGGGGTAGTTCCGTATCTCGTCTATCTCTATCATATCCGGTTCCCTTATCACGGCGTAGAAATTCATCGCCGAGACAAGCAGAAGCGATGTAAAAAACATCACCCATAGTTTCGCCATGAGTTCCCACGAGCGGGCTTAGCGCTTCAAGGTTGAGAGCGTGCGGTGCCTATTCGCGTCTCTCGAAGGGAAGACAAGGTTCATTTCACAAAGCACCTCGAGAGATGTAGGGACCCGTAGCTCAGTTGGTTAGAGCGCTCGGCTCATAACCGAGTGGCCATCGGTTCAAATCCGGTCGGGTCCACCACTCAAATAGCACGACGCTGCAATAGCCGTTTCATGGTCCAGTTGGTGCGAAGCCTCAAATACAGTCCGAGGGGCCTCATAATCAATGACGAAGGCTCGTTCAGTTCGACCCGCTCTGATGATTCTGACGGTGTATTTTCTCAGTACTTGGGTAGGAGCAGCTGTGGTTCAGGCCCAGGGGCCTGTCCCAGACATCACTCTGAGCTGCCAACAGCCGCAGCCCATCGACGTCTATCCGGGGGCGACCAGAGTCACCATCATTGATTGCACTCTAGAGAACCCGACCATCCACCAAGAGAAGGTCAATGTTCAGATCCAGTCCGGCTCTCTAGCCGCAGCCGGCCCAGCCTCGATGACTGTTGGAGCCCAGTCCGATGTCTCATTCCAGGTGGTCGCTCGCGCTGAACTGAGGATGCCCGAGGGTTCACAGATTATCTCAATCACAGCCGAGGTCGTTCAGGCCGATGGAATCACTTGGGTCGGGACTCCCACCACCTACAAGGTGCTGGCAATCATTAGGCAGTTCAGCCGCCTGCGAGTGGCCTCCGAGGTCGCTTTCCTGCAGCTCAGGCCGAAAGTCGACTACATGATTGTGTTCGATGTCTACAATGACGGCAATGCGATGGACAGGTTCAACGTCGGCGTCGAGAATTACGACGAACTGAATGACGAGGGCTTCCAACTCAGTATTCCATTAGTCTCGGTTGAGATAGAATCGATGGCTCCTGCTGAGAAGATTAGGGTACAGATGAGGACTCCTAAGAATCAGGGTTGGACTGACAAGTATTTCTCTTTACAGTTCAAAGCCACTTCTGAATACTCGGTCAGAACCGAAGGTCTTCCGAATTACCAGGTGCAGACCATGACGATATACATCAGAGGAGTGTACCTACCAGGGTTTGAGTTGATGGGAACCATGATGATTACGACTCTTGCTGCTGCTGCTATTGCCGGCAGGTATCGTGACGATGAGGACGATGAGGACGATGATTCGGATGAGCCAAGAGTCCTCGATGCACGTCTGTTCTGAACCGCCGCCACTACGAAGCGACTTGTCGTCAACGGGTTGATAACCCACGCGCGTGACGTGCGTACTGTCTATGAGGCGCTTCTATGGGTAACGGCGGTCTGCTACAGAAGGCCATTGAGCAACAGTCCCATGACGAGGGCGCTGCCGTAGTCGTGGCCGATGTGGCCGAACCCGAACGCACTGGAATGATGTCGGGACCAATGAAGCAGGGCGCCGGTCTGGGTGCCATCGCACTCGTACTATCTTGGATAGTTTCCAGCCCTGGTATTCAGAGTGACTATTCCTTCGCTGGCATATTTCCAATACTGATGTTCGCCGGATCTTTCTATTTGGTTTGGAATGCCATGGGTCGGAAGCAGACCGCCGTGATTGCGGTCGTATACATTCTACTTGCAACCTCACCGTATGCTGCCATGAGCCTGTCTTCAGGTGAGATTACAATCACTGAATCCGAACTCTCGGAAGACGCTACTGTAATCACCCTAACAATCCGTGAGTCCGGCGCCTTGTTCGGATCTTCTGTGGACTCGGCAGATGTCTCAATCACCTATGATGGAAACAGTGTATTCGACTCTACACTCTCATTCTCGATAGATAGGGAGGATGGAATCGGCGCGTATGGAGAGATTACTATGACAATCGTCGAGTGGTACCAAGGCAACGCAGCAGATAACGCAGCCTATGTTGTCACAGTGGATGTCGGCAGCTCCTCTGATTCCATGAAACTTGAATCAAATCACCTACAGAGGACTGTTGATGATGTCAAGAGTGCCACGGCGGGTGCGATGGGAACTGGCGGAGACTGTGACAGTTCGAAGGACTCCTGTTTAGTTGGAGTGGCTCTGAAATCTTGGTCTGGACTGGATGCGATGGGTGACAATCCTCCTGGAGGGCTCCCGCATGCAGACTACACAGTTTCTGCAACGTTGTACTATGATTCCACGGAAGCCATCAGTTTCCCCCCAGTTACGGTGATAAACGGAGTTGCTGAATGGGACTCAAACAATGGCGAGTACGGCGGCGGCAGTGCTTTTGTCGGCGATGAGGGTTCAGAACTTCCGATGCCCGGATCTGTGGATTCGTTCGAACTGAATACCAAGTACGTCCCAATAGAGGATTGGGCCGTCAGTGATTACGGATGCTATCATTTTACAGTCGAGACCACTCAGACATCGCCGTGGTCCGATGGTTCAGTGATTTCGTACACTTCATACTATGAATACACGGAAGAGGGTGGCGAGTCCGAACCCGGGGAGCCATCAGACAACCCTACTGAGGAGGCTTGGACCTCTGTATCCAGTTGTTAATGCCTAGTTTTCGTCTTGCGAGTAACTAAAATCCTCTTCCTCTGTCTCGACGATTGCGTCCGATGCACCACGCCTCAGCATAGTCATCCCGGCAATTCCAATCCCTACGACGATAGCAGTCAACAGGGGCACAATCGGCAGGGAATCGTCATCGGCCGGCTCCGTCCAAGTTGCCAATCCCGTACTCATGCTGCCGCCCCCGAAGGCACTATCCTCTACCAACTGACTAGGCGTCAAAATCCGGCATGACAGGGTCGCATCACCGACATCGCTGCTACGCCATCCGAAAGATACCTCCACAGACTCCCCTGCGTCGATGAGAACCTCCCGGTAACCTCCGATATTGGCCTCCAGTCCAGTCTCCACCACATCGCAGGTGAAGTACAGAAGAGCAGAGGCAGTACCTCTGTTCGCCAACTGGGCCAGTATCGGCATGGATTGCCCGATGGATTTGGTCGAAGATCCGTCGGCTATCTCAACCGACTCCCACTCAATGAATGGAGTGCCGGAGTCGAGGACCGTATTCTGCGTCCAGCCCAATGCCACTGGGCCACCGCCGTAATTGCCGATACCCGAAGACTCTGGATTCCAACCAGTCTCGTATGTCACAACCTCGATGGTTGCTGACTCAGTCCAGATAGTCCCGTCGGAATAACCAATCTCTACCACCCGTTCTCTTCCAGAGTCCACTGACGCGAATCCATCTAGGCTGAAAATCTCCTGCGTAGCCTCCTGCGGCCCTATTCCTATTATTCTCAGTATCACGTAATTGGCATCGACCTGTATTGTCTGGTCCGAGACCCTGCGCTCCCAACGGTCGATGAGGCCGCCTGAACCGCTGGCATCCTCGCCCCAGTAAATCGCTGAATCGGGCCCCCCTCGAACATCGTGGTCATCGAGACTACTGTAGAACCCAGATTCGCCTAGCAGCTCTATCTCTCCGGTGTTTCCGAGGATTATAGGGCCTACTCTATCAAAGTCGGAATCATCCGCTCTCATGGCACCATTGATTACTATCTGGCCGCCTGAGACGACGGAGTTACTAGATGTCATCTCTCCTTCTACTTCGATGCTGAAGCCCTGTTCTCCCGCGCCCCTCATGTTGACCGATTCAAGGTCACTGCCAAGGATGGTGGAGCTACTGCCCGTCTCGTACTCGATGGTGATTGAGGCAACAGTCACTGCACCCGATGAGTAACCCGTCAGGCCAATCCATACGTCTCCAGTGCCATCCGCGAACGAGAATGTATGGGAGGAACCGTTGATGTTGATCGACTCGCCTGCTACATGTGCCGCGCCGCCATAGTAACTGTCTCCTTCCATCGCTTGCATCTTTACGTTGAAAGTCCCCGAAATCCCGTCCCCTGGGACTTTGAACTTCGACATGTTGATCTCGTCCCAATAGCCCATGCTGGCGATTGCAGTAGGGAGGTTTTGGGCGACGATGCTCGCCTGATTCAGAGTGAGTTCTCCTCCAGACTCGACGACGATGCTGGAGCCTGTGTACATACGGGCTTCGGTGTCATCGATGGTCAGATGTCCGCCATTCACAATTCTGACTGCGCCTTCTACCGATTGCTCGCCCGTCCAAGTCACATTGTCATCAATGACTGTCTCTGCTGCGTCGGCCGAAGTAGACGGGACCGTGCACATCAGTACAGTGGTAATCATTAGGAAACTCTGCAACATCGCGATTCGTCTCATATGTTCCTCCCTCTATAGCAGGTCATGAATACTTTTTCCTGCCGTTCTTCGGATAGGGTTCATTCGCTTCCGGCTACTGGGCGCTGCGTGGACGTATCGCCTGCCTTCCCTGCTCCCGACCTCGCGATGGTCGCGCTGAACATACTCTCCGTACTGATGATGTACGGTCCCTTCTACCTCGCTAACACCGGCGCGATGCTGTTTGGCAAGTGGATTCCCGACAAGCTAGGATTCAGCAGCATCACCATCGACAGAGGCAGGAACTGGAAGGACGGGTTCCGCCTCTTCGGAGATGGTAAGACTTGGAACGGCCTATTGGGAGGCGCTTTCTTCAGTGGCCTACTTACCATGCTCACTCACTATCTGTGGTTCGAGAGGCTGCCGCCGGACGCGCGCCCGTTCGTAGATCCCACATTATTGGCAGGGTCTGATGACTGGTTCTGGTTTGGCGGCGAGTGGGGTGCTGCCTTTGTAATGGGATTCACACTCGGCCTAGCTTGTATGATTGGCGATATGACAGGCTCGTTCATCAAGCGCCGCCGAGGCCTCAAGCGAGAAGGCGACGAGAGCTCCGAGGCCCCTCTATTGGACACAGTACCATTCGCCATTGCCATCTTCGCCACGGCGTTTGCTCTGTTCGATGGACAGATCATCATCCATGAACACCTGCATGCGGAAATAGTCGCCCTGCTGGTACTGACTCCCGTAATCCACAGATTGTCCAACCGGCTCGGATACAGGCTCGGCCTCAAGTCGGTGCCGTTCTAGGGGATGCGTGCCCTCGGAATCCATTATCGCCTCGACTGCCCGCGCAAGTCCATGCCCGGACTAACAGTACTGATAGTCGGAGGAGGTGGTAGAGAGCACGCTCTCTGTCTGGGTCTCGATGCCAGCCCCTCGATTGGCCCCATCCACAGCACCCCTGGTAATGCGGGCACCTCGATAGTCGGAGTCAATCACACTGTCTCCGCCAGCGATATTGAGGGGTTGGTATCTCTAGCCGCTGAACTAGGCGCTGACCTAGTCGTAGTCGGTCCTGAGGTACCTTTGGTCAACGGTCTCGCTGACTCCCTCAGAGCGGCAGGAATAGCCTGCTTCGGCCCACACGCCGAAGGCGCGATGCTTGAAGGCTCGAAGCTGCACGCCAAGAGGGTCATGCAGGAACTAGGCATCCCCACCGGAGGTTGCGTAGTAGTCAAGGAGGCAGGTGCAATTGAGGCTGCTCTCGATTCGTTCAAACCTCCTTGGGTAGTCAAGCGCGACGTGTTAGCAGCAGGCAAAGGCGTCACCGTGACTACCGACAGGCAGCAAGCTCACGATGCCCTCACTGCAGGGCTAGCTTCGGACGGCTTCGTTCTGCTCGAAGAGCACCTGTCGGGAGAAGAGGCCTCGGTGCTGGTTGTGATGGACGAGTCGGGCTATGTCTGCTTGCCACCCAGTCAGGACCACAAGAGAGTGGGAGAGGGAGACACTGGCCCCAACACGGGAGGTATGGGCGCATACGCACCGGCACCAGTGGTGACTCCAGCAGTCCTCCAGAGAGTAGTTGACGAAATCATCGAGCCGATGCACCACCATCTCAGGAACAAAGACGTACCGTATCGCGGATGCCTCTACATCGGCTTGATGATTGACTCGCAAGGTGCCCCGGGAGTCATAGAGTTCAACGTCCGTTTCGGTGATCCCGAGACTCAAGTCACTATCCCTCTGATATCCAGCGATCTGGCTGAGCTCCTGCTGGCGTGTGCAGAAGGTAGGGTCAGCGACACAGAGGTCGAGTTCTACTCGCATTCTGCAGCCACTGTTGTATTGGCTTCGGAGGGCTACCCTGCCTCCTCGGCTACCGGACGAGTCATCTCTGGGAGCGAGGTCGAGATTGAGGAGGGTGAGATTAGGGGTTTCGTACACTACGCAGGGACGAACTTCGATTCAGAGGGCAATCTCGTATCATCAGGGGGACGAGTCTTGTCAGCTACCGGAACAGCTCCGGAGATTAGCGGCGCAATCAGCGCGGCATACGAGGTAATCGGCGGCATAGAGTTGGAAGGCTCACACTATCGCTCAGACATCGCATACCGTGCTCTATAGTGGGTTTTGAACGAGTTTATCCTCATCAAAATCTACAACCATTCTACGAATGGTTATAACAGCCCGTCAAATCGCCGCGACGCTGAGCCTTTAGGCTGAATACGGTGATTGATGATGAATGACACAAATGGTGCAGTAGAAAGCGGGTTCCCAAACTCGGGTTTCACCTCGGTCCCGGCAGTGCTGGTAGCATTGCTGGCGCTATTCTTTGGGGCCGACTACGCTGCAAATGGAGCAATGGAAAATGACGGATACACGCAAGTCCTGATTCTACCCGTCGTAGCCGCACTCGCGGCTGCTCTGGGTAGAACCGGCGCCGTGATATCCATCGGAAGCCGTTCCATCCATCGTGCCGTAGTAATGCTGGCATTCATCGCTGTGGCGGGCATCATATCGGTGGCATACAACATGTTCGGGAGCATCGGAAATCTAGGTGCTTTCACGTTCGCTTTCGTTGGTATCTCTACTTTCCTAATGGTCAGCTCTGACAAGAGGGAGGAGTCGACGATACTCCTAGCAGTGGTCATCGGATTCCACTTGGCCGTCTCTCACGCTGCCAACTCTGCGATGGACGCCTCTTCATGGACGAGTGGCCCGCTGGAACTCATCGATGCCGAAAGGGCCGCGACCGCCTCGACCTTTTTCGCTTTCTGGGCTGTTTCGATTGTGACAGGAGTAGCCATGGCTCTGTTCATGAGGACTTCTGGCAATCTGGACTCTCCTGGGAGTGGTTCCTGGTTCGCAGATCTTTCGACCTCACCCAGCAGGCTCACCATGATCGCACTCGGCATGGTGTTCGCGGTTCAGGCAGTACCCCTTGTCTGGCTCGGACAGATTACTGACATTCAGACTTACTTTGAGCATCAGTACCTAGGCTCTGTTTGGGCACTATTCACCACTGCAGTAATTCTATTCATAGCGTTCTGTCATGCAGAGAGATGGAGAGTAATTGGGACATTGGTAGCAATCAACTGGTCGTTGTACACGCTTGGGCATCTGCAGGAAATTGGGAATGAGTTCCCAGATCTACTCAGCGGTGACGATGCTATGAGTACCTTCTCCTGGTTCTTCATCGGATTCTGGCTCAATGTGATTGGCATTATGTTCGCTGCTCGCGGAAGGTTTGGAGACATATCACCTCGCCACGAACCGAGCACCGCTCGTATCTGGTGGGGACAGCACTCCTACGGAATCATGCTGGCTCTCTCAGTATTCGTGGCCTTCGCCATACGCACTGGCTGGAACGTCCTACCTGCGATGAATGCTAGTGCAACAGGACTCTGGGACATGACCGGAGGTTCCGACCCGTGGTACATGAAGCGTGTCGTGGACTACATCATCGCAGAGCGTAGCCACTTCATCTTCGACCACGATCGAGCTTACCCAATGGGAGCAATCAATCCTCGTCCACCGCTATTCTCGTGGTCTCTTGCACTCGGAGGATTCGCCCTCTCATGGCTTCTAGAGATGCCTGCCGAGGAGGCAGTCTGGTGGAGCGTCGCGGCTTTCCCAGCCATATTTGGTGCACTCATCGTGCTACCTCTCGCCGCGATGGCGAGGAGGATACACAGCAATACCGCCGGAATCGTGACCGCGTGGCTCATCGCCCTAATGCCAGGGCACATCTCGCACTCCACATTTGGTCTCGCTGACCACGATGCATTCGCTCTGCTGTTCCTATCGATGGCATTCTACTTCTGGGTCAGGGCCATTGAAGGGCTCGGCACAGAGAGGATGTTCACTACCCCTAGTTCCAACCCACTATATCTCGTAGCGGGAATCAGGGAGACATGGCGTAGAAACCCCCGAACGATGACATATGCTACTCTGTCTGGCATTTCGTTCGCCACAGTAGCTCTCGGATGGAAGGGATTCGTCTACGGTCCTGGAATACTGTTCCTAGCGTTCGCAGGTCAGATAGCACTGAACATGTTCCGCAGGCGAGACAGTCTCCCCCTCACTTCGACTACTCTGCAAATGCTGCTCACAACATTCCTGATTCCGCTGCCGTTCTACAACTGGCCTGGACTCAACCTCGTGTTCGATCCCAGTGGATTCCAGCCAATGTTCTATATCATCGGATTTACCATCGCACTCGGTTGGGTCTCATCCGCATTCCGAGACAAACCATGGCTACTGGTCCTCGCCAGTGGCACCATGCTCATCGGTGGCATACTGGCCATCCTGTATGTCTTGCAGGAGCTCGAGATCTACAACGGGTGGGATATCCTGTTCACCGGCGGCTTCTACTTCTCCAAGAACAAGATATTCGGAACTATCGGCGAGGCTCAGGCCCCTAGCCGAGGCGTACTGTTCGCATCATACGGGCCAATCGTGGCACTGATTGCTGTGGGATGCGCCTTGTTGCTGATGTGGCGAGGAGCCAAGCGCGAGCGTCAGAGCCATCTGCTTCTGGGGATATGGGTAGTCATTGCGACCTACATGGCTTGGTCCGCTGGCAGATTCATCTTCAACGCGACGCCTGCGATGGCGGTCGTTGGTGGCCTAGGTATCGCCATGATGTGGAAGGCTGCGAACTTCTCAGCATTCGTCAAGGAGTGGCGCCGCTCAGGTATAGGCACCCCTCGTTCGAGGTGGAGTTCTGTGTGGCCTGCTACCAAGAAGAATTCCGCGATCCCCGCTCTACTCCTAGTACTCATGCTCGTCGCTTCGCAGCATGCTACCTACGGAATAGACTCTGGAATACCTCGGGGAGAACCGTCGGCGACAGACGTCGATCAGACGATACACGACATCGCCCCAGACTTCCTACGGGCCGAGTTGTTGGGACTCTCAGTACTCAAGAGTGAGGGCTACAACCCTGATTCTGAGATGTGGTACATGGGTACCTTCGGCCCAGGATTCAACAGCGGAGCCTGGAACCTCGCTTATGAGTGGCTGTCGGAGCAGGACTCCGACGTGGGCTTCAGCGAGAGGCCCGCCTTCGTCTCTTGGTGGGACTACGGATTCCAAGCACTCGCCCAAGGGCAACACCCTACTGTGGCCGACAATTTCCAGTCGGGGATACCTAACAGTGGAGGCATGCTTCTTTCAAACAGTCAGGAGGACACACTTTCGCTGTTCATTACCACTCTCGCTCAGGGCGACCGACGTTACAACGGTGGTGGCTTCACTGATGATTTCTTTTCAGTACTCTCCGAGCACATGACAGAGAGTCAACTCATCGAGTATGATGCCATCATGTCATTGGGTGTTGGCGACGAGGATTTCGTACTCGGCCGTTCTATGGCAGTCATGGCCACCGACGACAAGACAGAACTCCTCAGAGGACACCTCCTCGGACCAGATGGCACTCCTGAGGCCGAGGAAGTCTGGATGGTCATGTTAGACGGCACTCAGATGAGCAATTCCACTACCAACGAGACCGAGGCCATGCAACTGTTCAACGCCACTAGGCTGAACTCCGCAGAGTTCAAGATCAAGGCTACTCACTACCTGATCGACGACTACAGGTATACCAGTGACCTGATTGAGGACTTCAACGACGTATCGACCAGCCTGCACCGCACAAATGCCCGGCTCGCACTCAGCAGGGCCTTCCTGTCCAGCGCCTTCGAGATGAGCGACCTCTCTGACATCTACCACGGAATCACCAGCCTGGAATACGACGTCCAGAACTACGAGGGTGAACTCGGTGAGATGGTGACTCGGAACAATGACATTAGGTACTTCGCTATCGACAACAGACTGTATCCTCTCGGTGGCGCGTACTATGCAGATTACCAGTATCACCGTGGCCAGACCACAGGTATCTTCCATGCTCCGACAGGACTGTCCGGCCTCGACATGGAGGATTACATCAGTGCAGATTATCAAACACAGAGAGGGAGTGGGAGTATTATGTCCATGACTGCTGCTGAGTATGAGGCTGCATATCTCAATGACATTGTCAGGCAGAGTTCAGGTGGCGAGGCCACTGACATAATCAGGATGGTCGACATAGACTACGTGCAGCAGCCCGCCTTCTTCGACACCATGGTAGCCAGATTTTACGTGGGGTACTCTACCTTCTCACTAGGGCTTCCAGGGGAAGCCGAGCAACCCGCTCCGCACTTCTATACCACGGGCACTCCCGGTTCTTACCTCGAGAACGCATATCCGATGCCCGGGGCTATGATGAATCACTTCGTACTGTCGAACTGGTACGACAATGAGCGCTGCGAGTTACTCGACAACGGCTCAAAGGTCGACGAGAACTGCTCTAACCCAACCATCGGTTCGGCCAACACCCAAGTCAAGATCATGAAGTACTACAGCGGTGCCACTCTCGAAGGCACCGTCGAGTTGGAAGGCTTTGGCCCCATACCTAACGCCCGCGTGATGTTTGAGCGCGACGCATTCAGTGGCGAAGAGATTGCCAACGAGAACGGAGATGTTGTTGACGGAGACGACCGCACCTACTGGGTTCCCATCGGGTACGCCGATGCAGATGAGAACGGACATTTCTCCTTCACTGCTCCGGCAGGTAAAATTCGAGTCTCCGCCTTTATCGGAGAGCCAGACCTCGACGCCGCCCGATCACTGATTATGACCTCGGACGTGAGCCAGACACTGGGTGATATATTCCAGGAAACTTCCGTTGGCAGAAGTGTCAACCCGATTACCGGAATCCTAGCTAACGTCTCGGGCTCGACTTGGCTCTCAGAGTCCATTGTCAACATCTCTGGCTCAGCTGGTCACAGCAATGGTTTGGAGACCGTCTACGGCAACATCTCGGTCTCTCCTTCACACGCCACAGGCAAGCTGGTCTGGTCGGGAGCCGAGTTCTTCGATGGAACTCCTCTCACCAATGTCAGCATCGAACTCTCGCCATCTTGGGACCGCGTACAGCTTCCTCCCTACACAGTTGATTCATCGAGCGGTGTCGTGGAGGGTCACGACCTGGCCTTCGGTGGAATCGGCGAGGTCACCTTCACAGGAGAGGGCTCAGTAGTCTCGCAGGGCATAGTAACTGTGAGCGATTTCACAGGTAACTACACTCAGAATATCCTCCACAACCACAGCCTGACTGGCGATGGCCAGTTCTCCGGTCGTGGGACGCTTTCGGGGTCTGTCAACGATGATGCCGAAATTACGGCCTGCGACGTCAACTCGACCATGCCAGAGAACGCATCGATTTGCATGCTGGAAGGAGGCGATTACCTTCTGGACGGGACCATGAACGCGACCGGGCGTTTCACCTCAAACGGCTCTACTAAGTTCGTAAGGAGTCTGAGTCACGCCACTCTGGTGGGCTCCGGCGAGTTCACCGTCAATGCTTCGGAAGAACTCGATTCATACGGCACAATCAATGGGACATTCTCCTCGTCCGAAGGCGAGGGGATATTCAGTGGACCGATGGTGCATCCGGGAACATTCCACGTCGTGGATGCAGTTCCCGGTGACTACGACATCACCGTGATTTTCGAGGACGGCACCCGCATCGACCTTGATGATAGGTTCAGTATCCCTCTGGTAGGCAACCCAGAGGTCAAAACTATCGACATCGCAGGCGGCTCAATCAGCGGATCTCTAGTCGACGCAGCCGGAGCGCCACTAGAGGGCGCAGTCATGCTGCTCGACAACTCTTCAGCGCCTGCAGATGCCATCACAGACTGCCAGGAGGCCGGTACCGCACCTTGTCTGATGATTCCCGACGAAGCGGGAGACTTCGAGTTCGGACCGATTATCCCAGGTAATTACACTGCTCAAATTGACCTTGACGGTGACTCCTTCCCAGAGATTTCGGTCGACTACGTCTTCTTCGCAGAGCTGGATGTAGCGATGGTGTTCCCTTCACCAGTGCCCGAAACCTCCGACCTGACCTTCCGATTGCTCGAGGATGGTCAGAACGTTCCCGACCTGAACGTCACGCTGCGGCTGAAGAACGGCACCGGCGAGCCGGTGACGGCGATGTTCGACAGCGCCTCTGGAGATTATCTGGCCGAGTTGGTACACGGCACCTGGATTATGAATCACACCCTCACAGAGGAACTTCAGGTCTGGGAGCAGATAGAGATCGACGATGAGGACATGGACATGGACTATGAGTTCCACGTCAGCCGCCTCGTTATGGGTTCGGTATACTATGAGGAGAACCTCTCTATTGAATTCCCAGAGCCTGACGAGGGCAAGATACTCGACTACGTGGCAGTCGAGTTCCACTGGGGCGACTTCAGTACCATCGTCAAGACAAACGGCAGCGGCGACTTCAGTGTCGTACTTCCAGAGGGGGCGGTCGTTGATGCAACCGTACAGTTGCCTGGGGCCGTTCTCAACCTAGTCAACGGAACTCGATTCACCGTGACATCGGACGGGTTGTTGGTGAATTCCGAGGTAGTAGACCATCTCAACATGATAGCTATGCCGGGATACGAGGTCCATGGCCTCGTTACCATCAACAGAGAATCAAATCCATATCACTCCGCGTACGGAGGTTGGGAACCAGTCACCGTCACAGCTGACAACCTAGATACCGATGTCCGCTGGCACGGTCAGGTGATGCTAGACGGACAGTTCCAGATGGTCCTGCCCAGCGGCAACTGGACCTTCGACCTCAATGCGGACTGGCTGAACCCGGTGGCGGTCGATTTGGAAGTTGATGGGAAGAACGACACGGTCGACTTGATTGTCCATCCGGTCAACAGCACCGTTACCATCGAGTTCTTCCTCGACCACAGCGCTGACAACAACGCTTCCAATGGCACCTATGTGACCTATCCGTTCACCGTGGTCAACTACCTAGACAGCACACAAACCGTCTACGAGGTCCTAGCCAACGGTAGCGAATGGATTTCCGAGGGGATAGTCGAACTGATGCTCGAGCCCGGCTCTTACAGAATCGATGTAGAGATATCAGATCCGGTTGCAGGCGACCCGTTCGGAACCAGAGTCATGACGGGTACCTCACAGTTCGACATAGGACTGAACGGCAACACAGTGGACAGGTCCATTGGGTTCGATCCAGAATGGAGGATGAACATCACCTTCACCAATGAGAGCGGGGGCGTACTGGCAGATCATTTGGTCAGGCTGACCAATGTAGAGAGTGGCTGGATGATTTCGCACTTCACCGACAGCGAAGGCAGGTGGACCGCACACGTGCCCGAGGGCGACTGGATTGTGACCATCGACGCATTCGAGACCTCTCCGGACGTTGAGGAGATTCTGCGTGACCTCGTCAGTATCTCAGCCGACACCGCCTTAGATGATATCTCAATGTCGACTGGAGAAGTGGCAAGGATTACTATCATACTCACAGAAGGAGGGGGAGATTATGGCAATCAACCCCTAACTTTGTCTTCGCAAGAGGGACTTGGCAAGTTCACGCTAGAACCGACCAATGAAACAGGAATTGTCGAAGCCGTAGTTCCACCTGGATTGTGGGATGCCGAAATGAACATTACACAACAAGATGGGAAACGCTGGGTGATTGAATCTACTCCAATATCTGACACATCTCTTTCCCCTGGCGATAATGGACAAGTGCAGATTCCAATAGACCGCTGGGTGGAGTTGTCATACAGAATTTTCAGAGACCTAGACGATGATAATGAGTCGGATGTAGGTGAAGGAATATCCAATGCCACTGTTTCTCTCTCATCTCCTGAATACTGGAATCTGACTCTAACCACAGATTCGGAAGGAAGATTTGCTGTATTTTTGCCAGGAAGCAGTGATTGGGTCATGGAAGTCCAATCTACAGGATTCCTGCCGGCTTCTGAAAACATCACTATGCAAGCAATTCGTAATCATGGCGATATTCAACTCATACCCGATGAAGTCGAAGTTGGAGGTACAATTTCATACATCGACGATGAACAGTTCTCCATAATCGCCGACAATATCCTCCTTGAGTTAATTCCCGTAGAGGGCTTAGTTCTCGACCCCGTCACTCCCGAAAAGGTACTTGTCGAGGGAGAGTGGTTGGGCAATTGGACTGCCCAGATAGAACCGGGAAATTGGATACTACGAGCCACCCACGAGGACCAGAACCTCATTGCAATGGGCTTGGTTGAAGCCGACGCCGCAGTAGGAGATTCTCTTGACCTAGAGCTCACTATAGGGGGATGGATTCTACTCGAGACAGAATGGCTCGATTACGATGGTACTTCTCGTACTCTGGCAGATACGGATATCGAGGGAGCCGACATGATAGGAGAGTCCGAAATTATTCTCAATATCGGCATGGGCATGAGATGGGTTGCTCCGGTCGATGAAGAAGGAGTCCTTGAGATGCTACTCATCGCAGGAACCATCAGCACATCGAGTGAGTTCGAGGTCGTCCAGAGGAATTTGACGATGACTTACACTGGGGGGCAGGGTCTAACAGTCTCGCCCGGACAAGAGGCCCCATCGGCAGTACTTTCTCATGTCCGCATAGTTAATCACGAAATATCGGCAATTACTCTCAACAGTTCTGGATTCGACCCGGAATTCGATGGAGGTGTCGATGATGTCAGTGTGCTGCTGGACTCCGAAGGCGGATTCCAGCCTGTGGATTTCATCCTCGGCATCGAATATTTGGGCCATGAGCCGTTTGATACCTTCAGCATAATCGGTGGAACTGCCGGTACCGATGCGAGTGATTGGTCGGTAGAGTTCCACAACGGATCTGGGGAGTGGAATACCACTGCCTACTTTGATATGGGTCTGGACAACACTCTGAATTTCAGTAGTTTGAATGTCAGGGTCACCCCTGCGAACCAGTCAGTAGCCCACTCCTTCGAGGAAGGCCACTCTGTGACACTCAACATTATGTCTCAAGACGGATACATGTATGAACACACCTTAACAGTCAGAATTCCTCAGATTCATGGCTTCGAATTGACCGAACCGATGGATGAGTCTTATGGTATCCAGCCGAGCGAGACAATCAGTATCGGAATAAAATTCACCAATTCTGGCAATGGCGATGAACGGTTCGAATTCGAATTCGATGACTCAGAGCTTCCAGATGGATGGGTCCGAACTGGGGCTACCTCACACACAATGGGTCCTTTCGTCGATACAACTCATACAATCTCGGTTTCTGCACCAGCTAATGCCAGTGACGAGAATTTCAAGATATACATGTCTGTTAGAGACAAGGCGAACAATACATATCCAGATATCGAAATTCATGTTCAGATATCTATGCCCGTACTGAGCATAGTTTCTCACGAACTCTATAGTGGAGGTGTGGACGCGGTATCCGGTCAGATGACTCTATTCTCAGTCATCGTCAAGAATGAGGGGTTGG
>Ga0206679_10000751_pt1 | contig 27288 bp, 19 predicted proteins | sample M110012015metaG_FD_155464 | JGI IMG/M metagenome (GOLD analysis project Ga0206679, IMG submission 155464) | Ammonia-oxidizing marine archaeal communities from Monterey Bay, California, United States - M1 100m 12015 | ecosystem: Environmental > Aquatic > Marine > Intertidal zone | place: USA... | reverse complement strand
CTTTGTAAATACTCCGGAAGCTCTTTTATCGTCCTAGTAATGAGGTGCAAACTCTAAAGGTAAAGCGTATCGAGAGAAGAAGCAAAACATCAGCTAGGAAAACCGATTAAACGGGTAGAGCACCTGCTTAGTGATGCCTTTACTGGAGTACTTCCAGTAGATTGTTACTATTTCTCTCGAGTCCTAATCTTTCCGATCGGGATTTGATCCGGGCATCACTCTCTTGTTAATTATCTTTGGATCTATTGTGCAGGTATTCTGAATTCCCCAAGTGCAGGCGGAATTACAGGTCGTTCTTCTGGTAGTTCAAGTTGCGGGATCCAGTCATAAGGTAGTCGATAAGCGCGATAGATTCTATGAGATGGAGGGTCAGTATCACTAAAGAAAGGGCTTACATATTCCCAAACAATTTCTCCTTCACGCGTTAACTCAAATACTCGGCCATTCATGCCTTCGTTCACCATAGTATTTCCATTAGGTAACCGTTGAGCATTAGATACATACCAACTGTAAAACTGAAATCTTTCAGTCCCGGCCTTAGTGTATTCCCACACTACTTCTAAAGTACTTGGGTTTATTTCCAATACTCTTGAGCTATCACGAGTCATAGAATTGACGCCATCAGGCGCCGCCGGGTTAGAGAAGCCGTAACCACCTGTGCCGCCATTATCAAATACCAGTAAGTTTCCAGCTCCGGGTAATCCTCCTGGAATTAGATGAGGATTATGTTGACCAATGATTTGGCCAATCTCATTCAATTTTTGATCGATTGAATAATCTGGCCCGAGGCGCCAGGGGATGCTTCCATCTCGCGCGATAATCGCAATGATGTTTGCTGTTCGGCTGCTGATCATAATATGGTCGGGGTGAAAGCGCTCGTCGCCCGCTTCGTACCATTTGTTAGGTCCAAGATAGTTCGCTGAATTAATATGTAACCAGTCTGCACTTTGGCGATCTTCATCAAACTCAGTAGAGCGGAAAATTGCATTGCGCGCATCTTCAGAAAACCCAAACTCGTCAATATGGTCACTGGCTAGCCATTCCCACAGAACATCCCCTTCCCAATCTACTTCATAAATATAATCATCCTCTAGCCGCATATTGGAAACTGCAGGCGCATAAACATTCTTGTGGGCAAGTACCATGGTTTTGCCGGAAGAAGTTAGTGGCGCTGTCGTGGGTGAGTAGTAACCGATATGGTCTCCTTCTCGTTGCCAATCATGGTGTTGCCGTGATGCCCAAACTGTGTCGTCTTCTTTTGCTTCACCGCTTTCGATAGATTGACTGGGTACTGCTGTTTCCTCGGCTCGATCGTAGCGCCAAACTTCATTACCGTCCCAGTCTAGTTGTTTTAAAACAACGGATTCCTGATAGGGGTTCCTGCGCACATCCCCACCCATGATGTAGCCTCCAGGAAGTATGCGAAAAGGCCCCATTCCATCTAATTCTGGCCAACGACGCAGCTCATTACCATTCATATCCAGCAGGACCGTCCCTTGCCCATCTGCAGCATCAATGATGGTATATCCATTCCATGTCTTGTCTGGTTTATAAATTGTAGTCCCCGTAGGGAACACCGATACCACTGCGTTTGTGCTTGGATTTCCAAGGACAATAGTGATCAAGCCAGCGAGCATAAGCTGTAACCATCTATTTTCTTTGTCCATAATTAGCGCCTTTTGAAGGTCACAGAACTTTTAGCCTATGCTTGTTTTTTTGTTACATTATTTGGCTTGATTCTACGCGTTAAATTAGTAGTTTATAGTTAACGGAAGTAATTTAATTATATCAGGTGAGTTAGAAATGCATCCCTCTGACTGACTAATTCTGTTAACTTAGACTGATTAAATGAATTAAAAACTGAGGAATAGCCATGAGAAATCTATTTATAGTCTTCGCCTTGACAGTAGCTGCTAGTGCTCAAGCTGCGACCGATTGTATTCTAGAGATGAACGGCACCTGGGCGTTAAATTCAGAGAAAAGTCTCGACCCCGAGGGATTGCAGTTTGAGGTACTTGTTTTCTCGAATACCGAGGTTGAACAACGCTACGCCATGGAATTTGAAAATGGACCAGAAGATAAGGGCTCTCTAGATTGGTCAGTGCTCTGCGATGGCAAAGATCATCCTTCACCCGACTTTCCTTGGAGTAATGCAGCGAACGCTACCGTAGCGATTAGTAGACTAGGAGATAAATCAGAGTTCGTCACTCAAAAAGAAGGTGGAGTTTTGACTATGACCTACACCCGAGTTCTGGCGGATGATGATCAAACTATGATATCGGTTGGGCGTGATGCAGTAGGTAAAATCATATGGGTTAGAGTGTTTGATCGCGAAGATTAGATAGATAAGAAATACGGCTAACGGTAGTGGCAGCTCTTTATATTTTTACGGGTCGATCAGGGTTTCGCTATACTCCAATAAATTCCAGCGCCACCCATAGCGTTGCCGACTTCAGCAAGTAAGCGAGTGCGAGCAATTGCTGCTGCGTCGCCATCGACATCGGCAATCTCATAAAGGTTATGCCCGCGTATTTGTCCAATAGATTCATCACCTGCGTATGTGTAGAGAGCGAATCCTTTGTAAGCCCATTGCTTGTTGCCATCTTCGCGACTAATCACTTCCCAAAAACCGCTGGATTTAGCATCAGCGGATGCAGTAAAAGGATGCCAGGATTCAAGGCACTCGCCACTAACACAAGCTTTGCTGCCTAGGTGTTTGCCTTTAATATAGGCGATATCAAAGCTGCCACGCAGGCTGCGTCCACCCCAATATTTTTCAAACGCCGAGCCAAAATAAAGCGTTCTACTATTAAGAATTAACATATCCCCATAGCCAGGCTGGGAAATTACATTTACCCCTTGTGGGTGGAAGTTTTCTTTTAGCAAGGCGAGTTGCATATGCGGATGAACATCCCGTCCGTGCACATCGCCAGGTAACAAGTCGTTTTTAAATTTAAATAACGGCATCCCTCTAAATGCCCACTGTCGAGTATTATCAGTCCTAGCGATAACCGAAAAATCGCCATAACCAATTGCGAGCGCAGATGCAGCTATAGGGGTCCATATTTCATAACATTCTTTATTAGTACAAGAAGATTCAGGCTGATCAGAGCTGTCATCAAAATTATAAAGTGAAAAGCCTAGATGATTTGTTAGAACAACCCCTTGACTGGAATCCACTAATTTCAAATCGAAACCGTCAGGAATTCTGACTGAGCTTGCGGGCGTATAGCGGGCGATCTGCCAGCCATCTGGAGGCATCAACGCGCCATCTTGGCCATCATCAGCTACAGGGTCCTCACCGCTGGCGCTGACGCCGTATAGGGCTATATTTAAAGCGATTTCTCCAGCCTCAGATTCTTGCGACCAGGTATACAAGGGATTGCCTTGATAGGCCCACTGCATCGCAATGATATTTGAGGCATTTCGGTGAGCAACCAATGTCCAATCATCAAATGCAGCAGCATCGTTGGCTGCTAGAACAGGATAGAAGTTAGTTGAAGTGGCATTGGAGCTGGAAGAGGGATAAAACAGCGTTTTGCCATCTGTATCTCCCAAACGAGTAAAAAAATATTGATCTGACGAGTACTCTTCGACTCGATGCACTTCTACTAAGGTGATCCCTGTGGGTGTCGATGAAGGAATGGGGCTAGTCAAGAAATCTTCTGATTGTGCACTGGTAATCGCAGAAGAAAGCGCAGTTAAGCCAGCAGCGAATACTACTGCAAGTCTAATTTGTTTTAGCGGCTTTCTCATGCAAGAACCTCGCTAAACGGCTGAGTAACCTCGTTGGATTCTGTTCCCCATCGGTTACTGACAACACCAAATGCCTTTTGGACCGTAAAGCCCACGCGAGTAGCGGCATCGCCTTCTGCAGCGATGTGTATTCCAGTCTTCAGACGACCACCTGCGCCGCCGGCCGTGAATACGGGCATGTTTTTCATTGAATGCAGTCTAGCCTCACCATGATCTGTAAACGCCAGGAGGACGCTGCGGTCGAGCAGCGTTCCCTCTCCTTCCTGGATGGAGTCCATGGCTTGAACCAGCTCAACAAAAAAACCCATACATTGTTCTGCGAGTGCTTTGCATTTAGGCTGATAACCCAAATCGGTATCGATCGGCTCTTCGTGGGTTAAAGCGTGATAGGCACTGGGCTCTCCCGGAAGTCGCAAGGTAGAAAATGCATTGCCCAGGGTAACGTGAAAGATTTGTGTCTGGCCACAAGCAAGAGCATGAGCTAGAAGTTGAGCGAATTGACGGTGAGTGTTTTGAACTTGCGAAACCAGTGTACCGATTTCTTCATCGCCTAAAGTAGGTATTGAGCATGCAGGCAAGGGGGTGGGGCGGTCAAGCTCGAATGCCAGTTTCTGCTCAACATCTCTTAATGAGGTGAAGTACTCATCTAGTCGTGAGCGGTCATTAGATGATACGGACTTCATGAGTTGCTGCCGTTGTTCAGTTACCGCAGATAGAACACTATGACGCACCATGACTTCAGGGTCAGGTGTAAACTCTGCTTGGTTTGGATCTTGGAAACCTTCGCCATAGATACGGTTATATAGATCCAATGGTGAAATTTGGCATGGAGTTTTGCCGTTACTGCCGCGCGCAGTCCACCCCGATGCGGCATTGCCATCACAAGCAACTTCTATAGTACGAAAGCGTGCGTTGGAACCGAATTGTCGATCGAGAATAGCATCAAAACTCTCATCGTATTCCGCAGCACTCTTTGTAACAATGCCGGTCATTTGTCCTTGCGCCCCAGACATATGATTCTGATTCACTTTTCCATCAAGGAATACTTGTAGTCCGCTATAAACGTTTAACTTTTCCTTGATGGGATGCAGCATCGCAATATGTTCTGGCAATTCATAGCCATGACCAACGATTTCTGGTTCCCATCGATCAGGTGTTAGGCCAAGACCCCAAAACCAGCTCCCAAAACAAGGCGGTAATGCGCCACCATCAGCTGCGAACGCGGTACCATTTTCATTTAGGAAGCTTTCGAGGATAGGTAACCCGACCACAACAGCAGATCCTTTGACAGCACCCCTTAACAGTGTGCGGCGATTAAATTTTCGATGTTTATTCATCTTTTCTTGCCCTAAAATTCCATCTCAGTTGAGTTTGGAACAGTGTAGAAATCTGGATTACGTGAGATTCGTTGCATCAGCTCGCGCCAGTGTACCCCTTCGTTTCTGAGTTGCGCATGGGTTGTGTTAAGCCACTGTAATTCTGCTGAATTGGGTTCTCGCGCCGTGCCATAACTATAGACTCGCTGTATTAGGCACGATGTTAAAGTCGGATCGTCTTTTAAGAGCTGAACAAGATCGCTGACGCCCTCGTAATTCTGGCCGGCCCATTGGCCGCTGGTATCAATCTGCGCGCCATTTTCGCTAGTCCGATGCACTCCTGATGCATCAAAAATCTCGAGCGCTAATCCAATTGGGTCCATCAAGGTATGGCAGCCAGCGCAGGTAGGGTTGCTCCTATGCTCTGCTAATCGATCACGGACAGTCTTGAAATTCGGGTTGTCAGCATCTCGCACTAAACTAAAATCCACATCTGGTGGGGGTGGTGGGATAGTTTGACAGAGCAAATGCTCTCGCACTGCTTTTCCGCGCAGGGTTGGAGAAGAAGCGCCCGGGTGCGAAAACAGAGAAAGAAAAGTGACCTGACCAAGCAATCCGACGCGAGCATTACCTTCCGGAAATTCATAAGGTACCCAGGGGACTGTGCCACCGAGTTCCTGCCTAATGGGAATTGGTACACCATAAAGGGCAGCAAGAGCCGGAGTTAAAAAAGTTTGGCGTGCGTCGAACAAGTCACGGTAGTCCAATTCTTTGATCAACAACTGATCGGCAATGGTACGCAGTGTTTGTTCCCGCGCTTCATCCTCAACATTTTTGGTAAAACGCGGGTACAGATTCGCATCAATGTCAAGAGTGTCAAAGCGATCAAAGGCAAGCATGTCCGCAAAGAAAGCACGCAATCCATCTTCTATTTTCGCCGAAGTCATCATCTGCTCAACCTGCTGGTTGAGTCCACTCTCGGTCATTAGAGTTCCAGATCTGGCTGCTTCAAGCAGTGCTGGGGAGGGGGTGGAATCCCATAGGAAAAAACTTAAACGCGATGCGCGGGACCAAGCATCTAGGTGTCTAGATCCAGGTGATTCTAGGTTTGCTACGCTGCGCTCAATGCGAAATAAAAAATCAGGAGATACCATCATGCCTACGAGAGCCGCCTGCAAACCGATGTAGAAGTTCCCCAATGTTTGAGTAGCAGATTGCGCCATAGCTACGAAGGAGTCGATTTCACTCTCCATCAGGGGGCGCCGAAACAAATGCAATCCAACAGCACCAATAAATTGTTCTGCACACTCCTGATCAGCCAGAGCATCGTCATCTGGTGTGCAACCAAGTAAAGTGTTTCGGCGGCTTGGTTGTAGGATCTGTTCTGCTATATCCAGAGCTAAGATTTCATAGGACTCCAGCTCTAAAGCACTCAGGGTGATCTTTCTTCCTCCAACCGCTATTAAGCCAGCTTCTCTCACCCCAGTGCTGGCAGCGTTACCTCGTACTTCAATGCTCTCGCCGAAGATGTCATGAATTGTGTTGCGATATTGATCGGATGTCAGTCTGACAAAAGTAACTTGTTCGCTATTTGAATTTGCTGCACTCTCAGCTCCTTTAGCTTGACTCATAACATCTGGTGTAAGGCAAAGCAGCAGAGAAAACAAGACGCCAAATTTCGTGCACCCGTTATTTTTAGTCTTAGAAGTTATTGGTTGCAGGTAACTGCTCATTATTTATTGCTCTGTGTATTGACTTACGGCGGGTCCACTAAATTTTGGTCCCTGTCCCACTGACTCGGCTAATAAACTGCCCGTATCATCAACGTGAAATGCCGGTACCGCCTCGATAAAGTAGGCCGAAGAGATTGCCGTATTTTCGCCTGTTCTAGGATCTGGTGACGCATCTGCGAATCGTTTTAAGTCGTAAAAAATACCGATTAGGTCGATCGCACCGTCGGTTTCACCGCGTACTGAGAGGTAATGATAATAATCACGCCAGGGCTGATAGCCGCCAAGGTGGCCTTCCATACTGCCGTCGTCTTTCATTTCAAAGCGCAATTGGGTGTTGAAAAATTGCAGGTGAGGATAAAATTGAGATTCACCTTGAATATAAAAATCTCCAGGTTCGATCGTTAGTACGCTATCTTTTATTTGCCCATTGAATTCATTGTGTGAGCGAGGGTTAGTGTCGACGGCAAAGCTTGCGCCAGACATGATACTGCCATAAGCGTCGCGCAGTGGAATGTTCAGTGCGCGATCAAAAGTCACGGTCACTGCCCCATCCTGGTTTAAATCTTCTCCGGATATTGAAATTAGCCATGCTGGCATTGCATCAACTGCGGTATCCCAGGCGATAGATTCGTTATAAGGAATGACTGGTTTATTAACATGATAAGCATCCCAGCAACCAAGGACACGCCACATTTGGTTATCGATACCTCTCGCCCCAGTGTTCGGGTGCTCCCAGGAATCTGGACCCTCTTCACCGTCTAAATTCAAACCAAAGGCAAAACGGCCGGTTGCATTGAAAGCATTAGGATCTGGCATAGCGCTAGGGACATTGGCAGGATTAAAGTCAAAATCATTCCAGCTCTGGTCGCCAGTATAGGAAGCTCCTCCTCCCAGGGTAATTGCTGTGCCGACTAGATTGCCTGCGTCGTCACGACCGCCGTTAATTCTGACGCTATTAATAATGCTAATTGCTTCTTCTTCGCCATAGCCTTCTGACATTACTCGTCGGATCAAAACATCAGGTCGGGTGCCATTGGTTCCGGCCGGACATGTTTGATCATCAACATAGGCGGCAGTGTGAACCATGGAAATGACATAGCCGCGAGTTTCGAGGTTGTCAGCGGCCAGAAGGGGAGTAAAGGGCAGGGCGATGACCAGCCAGCCGAGAGAGGAAACGACAAACTTCCAAAGCCTATTTGTTTTTTTTGCTTTTCGGCAGGCCATCTTTGCTACCTTTTGTAACTGATACCGTTTTCTTCTTACAGGCCTGTTTTCGCTGGGATATTCATGTTTCGAGCAAGCCTGAATTTCTAGAGAGAAGCTTGCCTTTTCCGTTGCGAATCTGCAAGGTATGTTGTCCGTATTTCACGGGTTGTTGCGGCCAGCAAGCTGCTTCATAATTGTAGAAAACAAACAATACTCGTCAGGAGATTTCCCAGGTGATAACAACAACAAGAGTAATTTCGATTTTGATGGTGATTGCAGCTGCACTCACTGTTTCAGCAACTGCGTGGAGCCAGCAAGGCACTAGTGTTTATGAGGGTAATTGGCCTTCCTGGGCTGCTGATGCTGCCGCTAATCGCTACTCACCGCTGGATCAGATTAATGCCGATAATGTTGATGATCTTGAGATCGCTTGGCAATGGTCTTCTCAGGGGTTCGGGCCTGGCACCGACTTCGTAAACCCCTCTACTCCGTTGGCAATTGATGGAGTCTTGTATGTGAACGTAGGTACAACCAGAAATATCGTGGCACTTGATGCCGCTGGAGGCCAAGTACTGTGGATGTTTCGCTATGATGAAGGTGCTAGATTTGATGAAGCCCCGCGCAAAGGTGCAGGCCGTGGAGTCGCCTTTTACGACAACGGCGAAAAGCAACGAGTGCTAGACGTCTCACCAGGCTACCAATTAGTCTCCCTAGATGCTGAAACTGGTATTCCGGACCCGACTTTTGGTGAGAATGGTATCGTAGATTTGTATGTTGGCGTGCGGAATGGTGATGACCCTAGATACCCCTTCCCTGATATTGGTATTTCGGCTCCACCATTCGTGATGAATGACGTTATTGTGGTTGGTGCAGCGCATCGTACCGGTGGTCGCCCACGTTCTAAGTTTAATACCAAAGGCGATATTCGTGGGTTCGATGTGCATACCGGCGAATTATTGTGGACCTTTCATACTATCCCGGCGCTTGGTGAGTATGGCTATGAATCCTGGATCAGTGGCAATGATATTACCGGCAACTCAGGCGTCTGGGCGGCGATTTCTGGTGACCCGGAACTAGGCCATGTCTATCTTCCGATAGAGGATCCAACAGGGGATTATTACGGCGGTGACCGCCACGGCGATAATCTGTTTTCTAGTGGCATAGTGACAGTAGACGTTAAAACCGGCGAGCGCATTTGGCACTATCAGTTTATCCACCATGACATCTGGGATTGGGATGTTCCATCCCCACCAATAGTTACCGACCTACCTAATGGTCGTAAAATTGTAATGTCCGTAACTAAGCAGGGCTGGGTTTATACCTTTGACAGAGAGACTGGGGAGCCAATCTGGCCGATTGTTGAACAAGAAGTACCGTCTGGGGATGTGCCGAATGAATGGTATGCCGCCACTCAACCTTTCCCAACGCGACCGGCCCCTTTTGACAGACAAGGTTTCACTGAAGCCGACATTATCGATTGGACACCAGAAATTCGTGCTTTAGCGCTAGAGTCCATCGAAGGATTTCGCTTAAGTCCTTCTATTTATGAGCCGCCATCCTTAACCGATGCTACTGATGGAACCCGTGGACTGCTTTCCTTGCCATCTTCAACCGGCGGCTCAAACTGGGAAAGTTCTGCCTTAGATCCTGAAACCGGTATTTTGTACGTGCCTTCAAGAACTCAGTTACAAGTACTGTCTTTAGCAAAGAATCCAGAATCTGATATTGATCTAAGTCAGGGGTTTGGGGTTCGTGCGCCCCGTGTGCAAGGTTTGGAAATCGTTAAGCCACCTTATGGACGCGTTACTGCTATCGATATGAACAGTGGTGATCATTTGTGGTGGATTGCAAATGCGGACACCCCGGATCGCATTAAAAATCATCCGCTGCTTGCGGGTGTGGATCTGCCGCGAACAGGCATACCTACCCGAGCAGGGGTTTTGCTGACTAAAACCTTGTTGTTCGTCGCAGAAGGAACTGGTGGGGCAGGAGCTAGCCCAATTTTCCGCGCTGTTGACAAGACTACTGGTGACATTATTGCGGAAATTGATCTGCCACAGAATCAAACCGGCCATCCGTTTACTTATGAGCATGACGGCATGCAGTATGTTGCCCTATTTGTTGGTGGCGGCGGAGCCGCTGCAGAGCTAGTGGCCTTTGCGTTGCCCGAATAGCAATTAGAGGTAGTTATAAATAAGAGTCAGGGTTAATCTTTAATAGATTTTCCTGACTCTTTTTTTCTTAAATCCTCAATTAACTTTTCTTGTTATCCATTCAAAACTACGTTGCATTAAGGGCTTGTTCAATGTCGGATATAATGTCATCAATATGCTCAATGCCTACACAGATGCGCAGAGTCTCCGGTTTCACTCCCGCAGCTAGTTGTTCTTCTTCTGTCATTTGACGATGGGTAGTGGAGGCAGGATGGCAGGCAAGAGTTTCCTTTTTCATTTTTTGCAGCACCTAGAATCATGAAGCGCCGTTTATACATTACCTCTAGGAAAGCCGCAATTTGAATTAATGGTGCGCCTATGACATGGTAATGACGGATTATGAATTTTTATGAGTCAGGGTTTCGCTGGAATATATTCTTTGATCCCCCCGGCGGAGAAAATTTGAGAACTAGAGATTAACTGAACCAAACTAATACTGTTTAGATCATTGATTCTTTGAAGTCTGGGTTTGGGTGCTGTTGGTGAATTTATACTGGGACTTGCTCATTAATTATCCAGAGCATAAACAACGATAGCCGGGCCACTGCGTGTATGTCCAAGTAACGGACTGCTGTCACCAAGGAATTCATTCACCATACCCATCCAAATACTTGCGTGGAATGGACTAGGCTGACCTACAACCACAGCTACGTATTGTTTGCCATCTACTGCATAACTAATCGGGAAGGAGTTGGGAATATCGCCAAGGTCATTTTCCCAGAGTACGTTGCCATTGGTTTCATCAAAGGCAACAAATCTATTATCTAAAGTGCCTACAAAAACCAATCCACCGCCAGTTGATAAGGTAGCAGATGCTGGTGGCACTACTTCACGAAAGGTCCAGGCCATTTCGCCGGTTTGCAAATCTATTGCCTGTATTCGACCAAACTTGCCATCACTGTTTGGCATTGGTTGAGCCGCAATTGAAACGCCGGTAGACAATAAGCCGCGAGTATCACTAGTAGGTCCAAACATCATGCAGATCTCGGCAAGGGGCAGGTACAACATATTAGTATTTGGGTTGATGGAAGCTGATGGCCAGTTACGTCCACCATTCGCCATCGGACACAAAAGATTTGCATCTTCTGCATTAGGAATTGCTCTAGGGTTAATTGTTTTGTCCCCTGTGTCAGGATCAATAGCAGTAACAATGTTCTGAATACCTACATCAAATGAACTTAAGTATTTGCCAGTTTCAGCATCCAGGGCATCATAAAGCGCCATCTTTCCGGCAGTTACAATTACCTTGCGCAGGGCTCCATCAACTTGTAACTCGACTATCTGCCGTTCAAAAACCCAGTCCAGATCCCATTGATCATTCGGCATATGCTGAAAATACCAAACCAGTTCTCCAGTTTTCGGACGAAGAGCAATAGTGGCATTGGTATATAAGGCATCATTGTTAACATCTTCCTCATTTAGTGAATGCAGAAGAGGGGCAGTGTCGTAGGTTGGCGCCGTGCCATAGTAGGCTAAATCCAGTTCTGGGTCATAACTTGCTGGTACCCAAACCGAACCGCCACTGCGGTCTGCCAAGTCTAGATTATTCCAGGTATTTCCTCCTGGCTCATCAGGCCTGGCTACTGTATGGAATCGCCACATCTCGTCGCCGGTGTCCAAGTCGAGCCCAACAATAAAACCCCCTTCAGGTATCATTGTTGCAGTAACACCTTGCAAGACGATGCCATTGGCAACTAGGGGAGCACCGCGAAGGGAATAGGGTACTGCTCCAGCTAAAGTAGTTTCGATTTCATGATCCCAAATCAATTCGCCAGTACGTGCTTCGAGTGCAATAACATGCATATTCTGTGTCGGTACAATTAGTTTATCGCCATGCAAGGCAATGCCCATTTTTGAGCTGGGAAATGCTGTAGGCCGATGCTCATAAGTCCACAATTCTTCGCCGGTCGTGGCATCTAGTGCGAGCACCGTGTCTTGAGTGCTAGCAAGAAACATGACCCCGTCATGGACCAATGGTGTTGCCATATTCGGTCCCTGTTGCAGCTCTGCTCGCCATGTTTCTCTCAACTGATCAACATTGCTGCGGTCAATTTGTTGAAGCGGGCTGAAGCCATGTGCATCGTAAGTTCCTCGCCAAATAAGCCAATCTTCAGCAGGTGGATTGGTAAGATGCGCATCAGTAATGACACTTAAATTTGCCAAGCGATCGTCGGATTGAGCCAGTGCGCTGTGAGTTAGGGCAGTGATAATGCTGGTGAACAATAGGCTTGTTGTTAAAGGCAGATGGGACATGAAAGGTACTCCAACCAAAGGGTGCTGCGAACATATCAGCGTAAAAATACAGTAGTTCTCGGCGAGATGGAATTTTTTAGCGACTTAAAGAGTCCAACCACTTAAAAAAGTTCCAAGACGTTGATAGGTTGACTGAATTATTTCGGCAAACATTAAACCGGTATTTTCAAATAAAACTTGCCATATGAAAGTTCCGAAGTCCATGCTTTTGATGTTATGCCGAGACCCTAGTTAAAATCATATATAAGCGCAATAGATGATGAAGCAATTTCTCTAAAGTCCATGGTGAAGAAGTAGGGTCTACTCAAAATTTGTAGTGAATAAAATTTTTCCTGATAGCTAAATTCGATATAGGGTTGCTCGGTCATTAGAAATGCTATGGCGTTTTCTTGAAATCTGATCGTAGCTCTGCTTCCGTCTCCAGTCCCTGCACTGAATCTGACTTCTCTAATATTTGTCCCTCCAAAGAGTAAGAAATCATCACTATGATTAAAAAATAAATTGCCATCCAGAATGGGAAGCTCAGTCAAGTAGGGTGGGTCACCTTGATAAATGATGCGTTCTTGGTCAATTGATGTTTGATTAGAAGATGACAATCCAGCTGAATTTTTAGTTATCGAAGATGGCTTTGAATTAGAGCTGTTAACTCGATTAACGCCCCAGAGCACTATTGCCCCTATACTGATTAGGCACAAAATTATTGAAGTGACTTTTAGAGATATTTTCATTGTTTGCGATTATCGGTAGTCTTGTGGTGACAAACAATCATAGGTAATCGCTAGCAAGCTGCATAGGACTATAAGTTAGGGGTTGCGATCAATTGTTTTCTCCTTTGAATTTTTAAACATCTTCGGTCAACAAGCTTAGAAAGTACCGGTGATTTTTAATGAGGTGGTCCAGCCTCTCGTGGAACAACGATTCTCGATTTCTTCCAGGATGCCCGTCGAAAGTCGACCCACGAATCGCATTCTCTCGCGACATTGATCGTTGGAGCCTAGTCCGCGTGCATCAAAACGCCAGCTGGTACCATTCGGGCTGATCCATTCTGCGAAGACAGAAGTGCTCGGATCACCCCGTAAATCCAATACATCATCGATGTCATAAATTTTCTCATTGCCGTCAAATCGGTTACTCCAACTGCCACCCCAGTTCATGCTCCATTGTGGAATGTCATGACGAAAGCTAAGTGTCCAACGTCCCCTGCCATAGCGCGCAAACCGTCGGTCGATGCCGGTAAAAGGATCTTCGATTTCCGAATCTTGCACACTCCAGCCAGAAGATACCAGCAAGTTAGGCATATCGATCATTTGCATTCTCACACTGGCGTTGACTCTTAAACCATACATCTTGCCGTCGCCAATGTTGCCATTGGCAGATTTTAGATCATCTTCTGAAGGCGAGACATCGATTTTCTCAATCACATCGTTATGATCATGGTAGAACAAGTTTGCATCAACCACTCCAGCATCGTTGGGCAAACGGTATTCGGCATTGAAGTCATACTTCCAAAACCATTCCTGGCGTAAATTAGTGTTTCCGGCAAATGTATTGGAATCTTCATCCTGATCATCTGTTGCTGCCACAAAATCACTAAAGCGCAACTGAGTGACTATCTTTTCCACCGAACCTCTTAATTGCAAGGTTGGTGTAATGTCGTAGCGGAAATCCACTTTTGGTTTTATAAAATCGAAGTCACGCTTGTTGTATACATCCCCTTTTTGTTCTATTTGTGAATACTCGTAAAGCACATGAGATTCCAACGACATACGAGGATTGATTATCCAGTTATGGATCAGGAACGGCTCATAACGAGTCTCCTCCACTGTTGAATTAGCATTACTCACGGGTATTGGCACTAATCCACCAAAAGCTGATGACGGTGTTCCGTCAGAGTTTGGAAGTCCCAGTGCAAGATTCGAGTCCAGTGTGGTCACGGCCCGCTCGGCGCCAAATTCAATATCCTGCCCTGTAAACATGTCCATCGTATAAGAACTACGAACAATTTCTTCTTCGGTAACGCTGCTCGATTTCAAAAACAGGTTTTTTTCGGAGCTGCCATCATTGAATAAATCGAAACGTTCGCGAGTGGAGTCTCGGTTGTCCTGGTTTAAAACAAACAAAACCTTAAACCGGTCGCCATTATTAAAGAATGTCTCAAAGTCTCCACCTATTTCCCAGTTATCCTGATTGCCCGGAATATCTTCAAATTGGTTCACTATTGCGTTGGGTTGCTCAGTGAAATCAGTGGTTGATCTTTCTAACTTAGTAGGGTTGTCGTTCTGGGAATACAAACCATTGAAGCGCGCACTAGCTCTATCGCTGAACTCATAACCGAGGTTCGCAGTATATTCATAGCTGGTCTGTTGTGTTGTCCGCTCTTCTATAACTCTGTCATTGGATGATAAATCACCGAAAACACTGTCTTCTTTGCTCTCCTCATGATTGTAGCGGGGTTCAGCAACGGCGCTGAGCACCAGATCTAGGCCTCCAATACGATTACTGTAAGACAGGTCGCCGCCAGGTTGAGTATGTCCATCGTACTGGTGGTCTGCATTAATTTGGTACTGGAGGGAGGAAGCCGATACTTCTTCAAAAGTGACGATATTTACAACCTGACCACTACCGCGGACGTCTAATTCGCCTGAAGTGCCCCGAATAATCTGGATATAGTCCACCTGATCAGCCGTGATGCGATTCAAAATACCACTGGTTTGGTTATTTTTACCTGCAGTTCGTTTCCCATTAATAAGGATTTCACTTGAACTACTACCACTGCCGAAACCGCGACCGCCGCTGCCACCACCTCCGCCGCGGAATCCTCCGCTGGAACTGGAGCCCCCACCCGTCGTCGAGCCAACCCCTGGGATACGATCGAGCATATCTTTCGCGGTCACAGAGCCGTACTCGGCAAAGTAACTGCTCGGATAGGTCACAGTGGCTTCATCTTCAGCAATTTGAGAAAGACTCTGACTGGAGAAAAACGCTATTGCCAACAAACCTAGAATAGCGAGGCAATGTTTACGAACCGATGACTTCATTTTACTAGCACACCATAAAGTTGAGTTAAAGTGGGGTTTAGGAACGGAGCTAAGCCGAGGAATAAAGAGGGCCGTATTATAAATACAGCTCAGTATTTTTCTTCTGTTTTTTTTGAATTTAGCCTATTGATTTTTTGATTTAATCTTCAGATCAAATTAATCTGGTACCGGTAATTCTAGGGATTCTGGTTATGAAACTTACTATCGGTGGATTTTACCAAGTTTTGGCCAGCGGAATCTTATTCTTAGCTGCATCGGTAAGCTCTGCGCAATCACCCAGAGAGTTTTACATTAGCAACGGTCCTTCCAGCATCGACAGTAGTAGTCGTCAATTTCTAACACTTGCTGAAGCACAATCTCAATCTTCGGCCGGTGACATTATTTATCTAGTTAACTTGGATCCTGAGATTGCTCTAGAAGGATCTATTCAATTAAAACCAAGGCAGAAACTTATTGGTATAGATGCACGTGGTCGTCTATTAGAAGACTCAGACAGCCGCTTCGTGTTAACTAATAGCAGTGACACGCTAGATGGAGCCATTGTAAGACTCGCAGACCATAATGAGATCGCCGGCATACATTTTATCAACATGCGCAATGCAGCGATAGCTGGGGAGGTGGTTGATTACTCAGGCGCTTACCTTCATCACAATAGTTTTACCGGTAACGCTGAGGAGCATGTTGAAGATGAGCGCGGTTTAGTTTACGCGGTGAGTTTTAATGCAAACAGTGGCGATTTGACCGATATTCGTATCGAACACAGTGAATTTAACGATGGAGAAGATCTTGGTGCTATACGCGTCTTCCAGGCTGGGAATAGTCGAGGTAGTTACCGTTTTCAAAACAATCATTTTAGAGATCTTGGGGGGAGGCCCTACTTTGTGCGTACTCAAAACACGAGTCGTGTAGAAACTGTCATTCTTGATTCTAGTGCAGACAATATAGGGCGAGGTAACCGAAACTCTGACAGTATTATTCCCTACTTGATGGGCCAATCGGAGCAAGTCATGCTGGTGCGTAACTACCATTTCAAAAACACGCTCGGGGTGGGTAACCAATCAAACACAGGTATCGAAGCTTATATGTTTGGCTTTCCGAGAGAAGATGAAGCTGACTTCTGCACTGATTGTAAACTGACATTCAAGATTGAAGACAGCGTGATTGAGAATGCAGTGACTGACCCAATCCAATTTTCGAACTCGGGTAAAAATTCACAGATGCACCTAGAAATTCGCAATACGCGGATCATTGGTGGCACACCTCGTCAAGGTGGTGGCGGCATATCACTTAATCTGCAAAGTGTTGAAGAAAGTGGCGGTCACACCACTTTATTAGTTGAGAACACTGAAATAATCGGAACTGATGGTTATGGTTTTACAATGAATAATCGTGGAGGTGGTGTGTATTCTGCGATAATCGATTTAGGTGGTGGATCTTTAGGAAGCGCCGGTAATAATCTGTTTCGGGATAATGACAAAGGAGATATGCGACTGTCAGGGTCGCGAGTTCACGCGCTAGAAAATTACTGGAATGAAGAAATGCCAAGTGTATTTAATAGCGAAGACCAGCTTTATGAATCTGCTCCGGTTGTTTTTGATTAACAGTAAGGGGATATGTTTTATTAGACTTAGAGCTGCTATGTTTTCTTGGATAACGAGGCAAAGATAAAATCGCAATTAGCTTTTAGTTTGCTCATCTAACGTATTTCTCTAAATCAACTCCCTCAGAATTGTATGACCTTATTTCTTCAGCAAATACTAGCTTGGTGGTAATGAATAGCGCTCTAGAATGGAAATTTAAATTAAAAAAAGAAGAAAAAAGCCCGCCCTTACAAATTTACTTCCGTGCTTTTGGCGAATGTACCCTGATTGGTCTGATTCTTGCGAAATATTCCGAATCCTAAATAAGCAAGGCCAATTGATAACAACGGATTAATATAGTTAAAAAATGCCCAAGGACCGTATTCCAGGGGCGACATGGCAAGCACGCCAGTGATAAAAGCACCGGAAGTAGTCCACGGGATGAGTGAAGTGCTCAGTGTAGCGCCTTCTTCTAAACAGCGAGATAGCATGTGATTCTCAAGGCCATCTTTTTCATAAGAGTCCTTGAATATTTGGCCACCAAATATGATCGATAGATAGCCTTCACCCATGCTCATATTGGAGACGATACCGGCGCCAATTGTAGTAGCCATCAGACTTGCTGACCGCTTGATGCGTTTCAATATTCCACTTAGTAGAACTCTTACGAAGCCTCCGCGATCAAGAACTCCTCCTAGCGATAATGCAATTAATGCAAGTGACATTGTCCACATCATGCTTGTTATGCCGCCGCGACTGAGGAGATTATCGAGTTGTTCTTGCCCGGTAGAAGAGACATAGCCAGTGTGTAAACTATTCAAAACCTCTGCAACTGTTCTATCTTGAAATACGACTGCTAATATTACTGCCATACAAACGCTGGCGAGCATACTGATTTCAGCTGGTGTTTTTCTTAGGCTCAGGATAAGTAGTACCAGCAATGGCAATAGAGTTATTGGACCAATAATGAATTCAATGTCGAGATTGTCCTTAAATACAGATAATTCTTCTGGAGAGAGAACCTCGCCGCTGTAGTACAAACCAAGGGTCGCAAAAAGAATCAAAGTGATTAGGTAAGTGGGAACAGTCGTGTATAGCATCGACTTAATATGTGCATAGAGATCTGTACTAGCGCTCATGGCAGCGAGGTTTGTTGTATCTGAGACCGGGGACATCTTGTCGCCGAAGCTAGCGCCAGAGACAATCATGCCTGCGACTAGTGGCAACGGGATATCTAAGGCGCCACCTAGCCCCATTAGAACAACGCCAATCGTAGCGATTGTTCCCCACGCGGTGCCGGTAGCAATTGACATTAAACTACAAAGCACCAATCCGGCAGGTAAAAAGAAAGTTGGGTGAAGTAAGTCTAAGCCGTAGTAGATGAGTCCGCCAATTGTTCCACTTTCTATGAGCGCAGCGACGAGAATACCAATCAGGAAAAAGATAAAGATCGCGCCAAGGCCTTTTTGAATGCCCGCAATCATCGCAGATTTGATGGTGTTGTAGCTATATCCCAACAGTGCGGAGTGACTCGCAACCCATATTACCGCAATAACGAGGAGACTGTGCAGGCTGATACCCAGCCACAGCATGCCAGCAATCACGATCACGATTACTCCGCCGAAACAGATCAGAGAATGAAAAAAACTTGGGTTTTGTGAACTATCCACGGTCACATTGTACTTTAAAATGGAACAAATTTATTTCTCTGAATAGAGAAGGCCGTTCGCCTATCGTTACGCCGAAGGGAAAATTAATTTAACTCTCTAACTCTTCCCAGCTCCGATAAGCATTGTCAAGCTTTCTGTTATTCTCAGCCGCTTTTTTTAGCACCTCGTCGGTGTGGCTTTTATTTTCTGTATAAAAATTCGCTTCCGCCATTATCACATCTAAATCTTGCTTTGTGCTCTCTAATTGTTCGATCAGCTTAAGCTGTTTCTCTAGTTCTTTCTTCTTTTTGTGTGACAGTTGGTTTTTATGATGGATAGATTGTTGAGTCAGTTTGTAGTCAGCGCTCTCTCTATGTTCCTGGTTGCCCTTTTTTACTTGACCTGCCCCATTATTTCCTTTTTTATTCTTCTCGGTGAGACTTCCTCCCTGTCTTATCCAGTCGCTATAGCTACCTACAGTTTCAACAACCTCTCCTGAGTCATCAAACACTATTAAACTCGTTACGACATTGTCCATAAATTGCCGATCATGGCTTACCAAAAGTACCGTGCCTTGAAACTCCAGCAGGATGTCTTCCAGTAATTCCAGAGTCTCAATATCCAAGTCATTAGTTGGTTCGTCCAGCACCAATACATTTGACGGCTTGCTGAAGACTTTGGCGAGTATTGCTCGATTCTGTTCACCGCCACTCAATGCCTTCGCAGGAGTTCGAATCCGGTCTGGAGTAAACAGAAAATCTCTCAGGTAACTAATGGCATGTTTCTTCTTGCCGTTAATTTCAATGAAGTCTTGGCCACCACAGATGTTGTCGATTAGGTTTTTTTCCAAGTCCAAATGTTCGCGTAATTGGTCGAAATAAGCGATGTCAAGTTTCGTGCCGAGTTTGACTTTGCCTTCACTAGGCTCAAGTTTCCCTAGCAATATTTTGAGTAGGGTGGATTTGCCAGCACCATTAATCCCGACCAGACCAATTCGGTCGCCTCGCATAACGGTCGTGGAGAAATTTCTAATTACTTCATTGTCTCCATATCGATGTGAGATGTTCGTGAGTTCCACCACCAACTTACCTGACCGTTCGCCCTGACTCGCCTCGAAATTTGCCTTGCCTTGTTTTGCTCGACGTTGACTGCGTTCATTGCGCATGGCTTTGAGTGCTCTCACTCTGCCTTCATTGCGCGTTCTCCGCGCTTTGATTCCTTGACGAATCCACACTTCTTCTTCGGCGAGTTTTTTGTCGAAAAGTTTGTTGGCATTTTCTTCGGCGGCTAACTGTTCTTCACGAAACCGCAGAAAGCGTTGGTAAGTTCCTTCGAACTGGTAAAGCTGACCGCGATCAATCTCGGCAATTTCATTTGCAACTTTTTCCAGAAAGCTACGATCGTGAGTAACCAGAAGCAGTGCTCCATGATAATCCTGAAGCGCTTTTTCCAGCCACTCAATAGTGGGAATGTCTAAATGATTGGTCGGCTCGTCCAATAATAGTAATTCTGGTTCTCGCACCAAAGCTCGCGCCAGAGCCACTCGCTTGCGCCAGCCTCCGGATAATTCTGTCAGTGGGGCATCAGCGGGCAACTGCAGTTGGCTGATCACAGTGTCTACCTTCTGGCCTAAACTCCATCCGTTCTTAACTTCCAGTTGTGCCTGTACCTGTTCTAACTTTTTTGTATCCGCGTGTTCGTAATCGGCGATCAGATGATGGTATTCCTTTAATAGGTCACCCACTTCTGCTAATCCATCGGCCACCATGTCATAAACAGTTTGGTCGGCAGCCGTTGGCAGGGATTGTTCCAGCCAGGCTACTTGTGTGCCTGGCCGGAGCCAGCACTCGCCACCGTCTACTTGCATGGATCCAGCAATAATTTTCATCAGCGTTGTCTTGCCCGCGCCATTACGGCCTAATAAGCCAATGCGTTGGCCCTTACTGATTTGAAAGTCAGTTTGATCCAGCAGCACATGAGTACCAAAGTTAAGAGAAACTTTGTCTAGACGGAGCAAAGGCATGGTTACGCTATTTTTGGGAAATGTGAGATGAAATTAAAGGGTCCGGAATAATATTCAATAGCAGAAGCTGTTCATAGGTTTTTGCTTTAACGTATTTTACATCAAAGATAAAAGTAGACTCCCAGAGCAGATAGGGATTATCTATACTGACAAATACGATTCCGCTATGAGACAGAATTATCTGGGCCCTATCCACTCCAAGGGATGCTTAGAAACCACTTTGGAAATGCTAATCCATTGTCGCTCTTAGGGCATCCAGTCTAGCACACGGAGAAGTATTTAGGGGGACCAAAGAAGTTAGTGCAATTTGGTTTGGGTTTGTCTGACGCCTTTTTTACTTTAACCTCTGAACTACAACCCTCGTGAATCTTATTGATAAATTCGATCAAGCCAATCGAATTTATTCGTTATACGCAGCATAGATTCCGAGCTAGTTTGAGCAGACCAAAAAAATTAAAGACAATGCTTGTAGCTCAAGCAAGAGAGCTGTAAATGAATATCAGAAAATTCGTTCCCTAACTATCGCCGCGCTGACTGTTTCAGGTCTTTTGCCATTTAGTGAAGATGGGCTCATAAACAGCTAAGGGTAAGGCGAGAGCTAAAGTTGGTAAAGGTGAACTCGTGCTTACAATTATGTAAAGTCTTCTTTGTCTAATCCTTTTTTATTTAGTAAGTTTATCTAATCATGATGAGTATTAAACAATTTAAAACATATATCGCATTCATGTTGACGGTCTTGCAAATCCCTAGATTGGGTAAAGTATCAAGTTGTTCAGCACGTCGAAAGATAGGAACAACAGGGTGCTGCATAAATTACTTAAGCTCTAATTCGCGTATAGTTTTTCATTGGGGAATAGTGTGGTGTATGTCACTCGCTATAGTGGGGTGTACAGCAGAGCAAGAAATCAAGACAATCAGACCGGGCGTGATTACTGTTGCGGTGACATCAAACACCTCCACGAGCCGGTATGATCCCCAGCTCTGGATCAGAAAGTATGTCGAGCAGTTTGCTCGCGAGCGGGAGCTGCAAATTTCTTGGGTCGTCGTTCCATTCAATGAATCGTGGTTGCTAGCCAGCAGGGATGAAGTCGATCTGGTCGCTACGAATGTTGCAAATTTTGCCGATCGCGTACATCTAGGAGCATCGTTTTCCGCGCCGTTTCTTTTCGAGCGACGAGCATTGCGAATTAATCCTGAAGATGAGGAGTCCTACCAACACATCGATGACTTCATTGGTAAGACCGTCGGTGTCGTTTCCGGTATGGCGGCAGAACGAGATGTTAAGCGGCGCGCGCCGGATGGCGTTATCGTAAGAACCACGGATACATTCGCTCAGCTTTATGCGGAGTTCGATCTTGGGCAGCTTGATGCTGTTGCTGAAGCGGAGTATTACGCGCTCGATGGCCAGGTGATTCCATCACACGGCGATGAGGTTGTCTTGATTGACCATCACGACCTTACGCCGGGTGCTCGGGAAGAGTCAGTTTTCGTGATTTCTGACAACAGCGAAAATCTACTTTCTGCTGTGAATGAATTTATTGGTAGATCGAAATTTCCGCTCTGACATCTAAGATAATTTGTATCATTAGTCGGAAATATTGTTTTATTTGCTCACCTGGTTTCGAGTCCCGTCCGCCAATCAGTCCTCTGAACTGTTCCTGCGTAAATTAATCGACTAAATGCTCCAGGGATTGCAGAATTTCCGCTCGGTTGTTGCTTTCTTGGTTGGTTAAAATCACAAACGGATAAAGACCATCAGATCCAGCTATATAGCCTGCGAAATTATATACGCCGGTCAAGGTTCCGCTTTTACGCAAGACACCATTTACCTCCGGCAGGAGATCAGCATAGGGCTCAAAGACTTTGAGCACATGCATCATGCCAGTGGCAGTGGTGCGTTGTTCACGTAACAGGCCGGAGCCTTCTATCATTAGGAGTAACTGTGGATCAATTCCGAAATTATCGCCATACAGTTCACTTAGTTGCTGTTGGAGCATAGCTCGTGCCATATCGACGCTTGTGGGATAAGGTTTTTCTTGCGCTCCAAGGGTGAGAAAAAGTTGATTAGCTATAAAATTGTTGGAGTAACGCAACATACCATTAAGGTTGTCCTGCAGAGAGCGTGAACTCCGATGCCTGTAAAAAAGTGACCATTCATCAGTTAGGCCTTCGCGGTAAAAGTCTGTATCTGTTAGTGTGATCCCAGACGATACTAAAAAGTGGTTAAACAATTGTTGGGCTTGTTTTAATCCGACAAGTGGATCATCTCCCAGGTTGATGCGCTGTGGTTCTCCAGAGAGGAGCTGGGCACCGAGTTTGCGTGCGATCTCAGTCAATGGAGTTTGGGGTTCGGCAGAAGTAAGAGTGCCGATTGTTGTCCATGCTAAATTCACTGTATTAAAATTTACTGCCAGCGCACTATTGCGAGCTGCATAGGGGTCGGTACCCTGCTCTTGAGGTAATCTAGGATCCGGTTCGAAGGCAGAGTCGTCCATAACTAAGCGATGAATTTGTTGAATTCCCCGCTGCGCTAAAATGTCTGTGATTCTGGCGACCTCTTCGGACACAAGAAACGGATCACCCAAGCCGCGGATCATTAAGTCGCCACTACTATTTTGATAAAAAAGTGTCTCAAAGCGAAAGTTTTCACCGAGTGTGGTTAAGGCTACCTGTGCCAGCGGGATCTTAATTAGCGAGGCGGGCACTAGTTCTCGCTCAGGGTTGATACTCACTAAAACCCCACCATTGGGTGAGTGCAGCAATACGCCACCATCACCAACCAGGGTTTCCAGTCGACTTTGCGCGGATACTGGCAATGCTAGCGCGCAGCTTAGTAGCAGAGGAAATGCAAACCTGAATAGATGAGTAGAATTGGATTTCAACATAATCTGTTTACGATCGGCTAAAAAAGCAGATAAAAGAAATAGACTAAAAGGCCAGAGTAATTTGATCTATGGGGTTTGGCAATGCCATCGCAAAAGTTAAAACTGCTGTAATTTCGTTCTAACCCCTTTATCATTCCTTTATGCTCAAAAAGTCCCCAAAATATCTGCAGATCGCACTATTTGCGCATTTAACACTAATAATTAATAGTGCTGTAGCAGACGAAGCAAATTGGCGAATAGTTAATTATTGGTCTGAATGGTGTGCTCCTTGCCGCATTGAGATTCCTATGTTCAATGGATTGTTCAATGATTTGAAAGCAAGTAATGTAAGTATTGTTGGTATCAATTTTGATGAAGACCCACGAGATATAACTCTAGATATTGCGGAAGAGCTAGGTGTCGAATTTCCTACCCTAACTATAGAAGAGGTTGAGGAGCTAGCGCTTCGCCCGCCCGATGTCATGCCAACTACTTATTTGCTTTCGCCAACTAATGAAGTCGTCGCCAAGTTAATCGGCATGCAGTCGAGAGAAGATATTTTAAATCAACTCGCTGCGCTGGGCATCACGGTCCAGATTAATTAAGGTTTGGTAGTCACTTATGCAAAAATTAATTAGTAATTTCAAAGCAGGCTTTCTCCTTGGGATATTATTCTCTAGCGTTTTTTGCAGCGCGGTAATTGCTGCGTCTGCAAATTCAATTAGCGTTTCTCTTGAATTGCTCGCATCACCGGCACCTGCTAATAGTAGTTTGTCACGTCTAGTGAGCGATGGAGCAGGGCAGATGTATTTATCCTGGGTTAATCAGGATAATGAATTAGCACAGTTGGTCTACTCAAAACTGATGGATACTGGATGGAGCAATCCCATAGTGATCAGTGAGGGCGCCGATTGGTTTATTAACTGGGCTGATTTTCCAATGCTGTCTGTAAGCAATGGCAACATGGCGGCACACTGGCTTCGGATGAGTGCTGATGGCACTTATGATTATGACATCGAAGCCAGGTTCTATGATGAGAACAATCGTAGATGGAGTGAGAAGCGAGTTATTCATACTGACGGTGTCAGTGCTGAACATGGCTTTGTTTCAATGTTGCCGATTAGTGAGCAGGGCGCGACAAATACGCTGATAACCTGGCTAGATGGGCGCAATACGAAGGCTGGTGAAGAATACGGTGAGATGACCTTGCGCGCAGGTATTTTCGATAGTTTAGGAGAAACACTCAGCGAATGGGAAATAGACCACAGAGTTTGTGATTGTTGCCAAACTAGCGCTGCCATGACAGCAAAAGGCCCATTAGTGGTTTATCGCGACCGCTCAAGCAATGAGATTCGCGACATCTCCACGGTTCGTTATTCCTCTGGCGAGTGGACAAAACCGCGCACAATTCACGATGATAAATGGCAGATAAATGGTTGCCCTGTAAATGGGCCTGCGGTTTCTGCCAGAGATGATCAGGTAGCCGTTGCCTGGTTTACTGCAAAAGAAGATACGCCCACGGTGCAGTTAGCGCTGTCCTCAGACAGCGGTGATAGTTTTTCCGAACCAATAGTTGTCGCAAGCCCTGAAACCAATGGCCGAGTTGGTACAGCCATATTGAATGCCGGTGCTGTTGCCGTCAGTTGGATAGATATAACTGAAGCGCACGCTAAGATTATGCTTTCACTATTTAGTCCCCAGGGGAGCTTATTGCACACCAGCGTGGTTGCAAAAACTAGTGCATCGCGGCGCAGTGGATTCCCTATTATTGAGAGCGTGGGTGATTCATTGTTTGTTACTTGGACAGATGTCGGTGAAACACCCCAAGTAAAAGTTGCGCGATTAGAGTTCGAATTAAATTGATACGATAGACCTAGTAGAATAATAATCTATGGATCCATTCTCTCAAGCTGCGCTAGGAGCGGTCGTCGCTCAAGCTAGTGCGCAACACAAGTTAGGATTTAGAGTTGTAGTTGCTGGGGCTTTTGCAGGTGCAATGCCCGATATGGATGTGTTTTTTGCTGAAGACTATTTTCATAGTTTACAAATACATCGTGGCATAACCCATTCATTGTTCTTTGCGCCAGTAATGGGTCCACTATTGGGCTTTCTGCTTTACAAATATGAGTGCTGGCAGTTTAGTGAGTTACTAGATCGAGTGCGCTTGAAGTATTGGTTGTGGGCAATGTTTCTAGCAATTTTGTCCCATCCTCTGCTTGACGTATTAACACCGTACGGCACACAGTTGTTATTGCCTTTCTCCGATAAACGGTTCGCATTATTTGCCATGCCAATTATAGACCCGCTTTATACTTTGCCATTATTTGTGGCTGTTTATCTCGCATGGCGTTACCGATATAAAGCAAAAATTTTTCTCATAGGTGTTACTTGCTTATTAGTGACTACTTCTTATTTATTCTATGGTTGGTATTTAGGTAGCACAGCAAAACTGGAAGCTAAGCAGCAGCTGGCAAACTTGGGAATACAAGAGGTTGTGGTAGAGTCCTTTCCCACCTTTCTCCAAGTTCACTATCGCCGAATCGTAGCGCGCACACCAACGGCAGATTGGGTTGGTTACATTTCTATGTGGCGTCCTTGCACTATCGAATGGGGCAGAGCAGAACAATCTCCGTTATCAGCTTTCAATGCAGTGAGTGATTTACGGGAAGTAGAAATATTTGAATGGTTTGCAATGGGCTGGTTACATAAGACAGTGGCAAAAGAGGAAGGTAATACAGTTTATCAATATGCAGATCTTCGATATGGGTTAGTGCCGGATCCCAAAGACAGTTTTTTTTCACTCAATGTGACAGATACGAATAAGGGTTTTGAGTTGAATACACAAAACCCAATAAGTAATTCAGGCGAGATTGATGCGCGAATAGACAATTTATTTCAATCCGCTTACCCAAGTACCTGCGAACAACCCTCAGTTGGCTTGCGGTAGCACATTTTCCGTTCGTCGGGTAATTTCAATTGGTAGTGATAGTTTCCAGTACTTCAATACGATTCAGGAGCTCACTAATCTCGCATATAACTGCGTTTTGCGCATTGGGTTTGAATCTTGAAATTATCATTTTTGCCAGATTTTATATCGAGCCGTCGCCATACTCTGGAATATTTCGCTGGAATACGCGCCAATAATGTCTCACCCCGGTTATCCGTTCTTGTCCATTTTCATCAATGCTTGTGGTGACAGGATTCCTCCCAATTAACTGGGACACTTCGTTTCTATCTTGCACTAAGGCCACCGTCGCTTCATAAACCTTCCCGTCGATCTTCATGCGAATGCGCGGATCCCGTTCGATGTTCGCCCACCATGCTTTATTGTTTGGGAAACCCGCTTCCAGCCTGTCACCCTGGGCGCTACCACTAAGGTACAGTTCATCTCCACGAGGAACGGCATTTACCGTGACAGAGTGGGGTATTCCGTACCAGGTTTGGGTTTCCAGCATAATGGAGTTGCCACGAATTGGGTGATTCACTTGATTGATAAAATCCCAATTCGTTACAGCTTCACTCATCACTTCGCCAGTGAGCCACAATCCTGGGCCAGCCGTTCGATTGTTCTCTACAAACGCAGGGGTTCGGGGATCAATGTATCGAGGCTCCAGCCCAGTCACCCTAAGTGTGACGAGAGTTGCGAGCAAGAGTGCG
>Ga0206679_10000750_pt1 | contig 27300 bp, 23 predicted proteins | sample M110012015metaG_FD_155464 | JGI IMG/M metagenome (GOLD analysis project Ga0206679, IMG submission 155464) | Ammonia-oxidizing marine archaeal communities from Monterey Bay, California, United States - M1 100m 12015 | ecosystem: Environmental > Aquatic > Marine > Intertidal zone | place: USA... | reverse complement strand
GCCAATGCTTCTTGTCTTTCGCCCACCAGTTCTTGTCGCGAGTAAATGTGACGGATCGGCCTTTTTTTAGGTTTTTATCGTCTAGCAGGTAAGGGGCGGTTGTGGTTTCAAATCGCCATTGATAGCGCTCAACAAAATCATCGCCCAATTCGTTGAAAAATGCAGCGGATTTAGGGCTCAGCCCAAGCACACGAGAATCCATGTCTGGTTTTGCCTCGGGCACGGAAATTGAAAACGTTCGGTCGTCGTATTTCGTAATGTTTGTGTATTGAGTGCTGTACCAATTGTTGTACCAGGGCGCGACAATGTAACGGGATTGATTAATGAAAAACATGAAAAAGAAATCGTCGGTGGTGATCGCGTTGCCGTCGGACCATTTAGCTTGTGGATCAATTTTCACGTAAACCGTTTTGTTTTCCCAATCAACGGACCAGGATTCTGCAAGCCCGGGAAAATACTCAAATTCGTTAGGGTGTCGCTGTGCGATCGGCATAGAAACGTTATCTAGCAGGAACGTTCGAAAGGAACCGTTTGAATCGGGACCCACGGTGCGAAGTGTTCTGGGATAATCCTGTAAGCGCACATATTCAGTACCCCCTTTTTTAGCGTCTGGGGAGCCTATCTCAGGGAGGTGATCACCGTTTTCCCATGTCAGGTCCTGAGGAAGGTCAGCGATCGTTTTAAACGTGAAAAAGTCGGGCCGTTCAGCGTAGTAAGCTTTTACTTCCTCGGTGTTATCAATAGCGGGGAATGCTGCACTTTGGTTGTCATCTGGTGAGCCGCCGCAGGCGCTGAGAAGCAGTAGCGTCAGGAGTCCGATAATTGTGGGGTAAAGTCTCATAATAAATCTCATTTTTTGGGCGTGAACCCAACGCAGTTAACGATAGGTAGTAAACTTTTTGGGGTCGAAGGACTCTCGAACAGCTTCACCAATAAAAGTAACGATAGTCAATAAAATCACCAGGGTGCCAAAAGCAGACATCACGATCCAAGGAGCGGTTCTGAGTGTCGCTGTGCCTTGTTTTAAAAGCTCCCCCAAACTGGGTGTTGGCGCGGGGAGACCAAATCCAAGAAAATCAAGGGCTGTGATGGCCGTAATGGCTGACACGACGGTAAAAGGCATAAATGTCACCAAGGTCGATAATACATTGGGCAGGATATGACGAAAAATGATTCGGGTATTTGAGGCCCCAATCACGCGGGCTGCCGCAATGTAATCTCTAGATTTTTCTTTGTACGTTTCTGTCCTCATGTAATAGGTCATGCTGGTCCACGAGAAGAGCACCATGACCGTCAGAAGTATCACTATTTTTGCCGGTATCGTGAAGGTTTGCGGTATGACGCTAAAAACAATAATGATCATGTAAAGGAAAGGAATGTTCGACCATATCTCAATGAATCGCTGAAAAATGAGATCGAACATGCCGCCGAAGTAACCCATCGCACAGCCGATGGTAATACCGATTGCGTAGACCGCCAGCATAAAAGCGATCGAGAACCAAAGGGCTATTCGCGTGCCGTAGAAGAGACGCGCCAGGATGTCCCTGCTGGTGGTGTCGGTCCCCAAAAGATGCCTGGTATCAATCGATGGCGAGGTAGGCTTGAAAACGCCCCCAGGCGCGTGGTTTTCAAGAGGGTTGTAGGGGACAGGGGGCATTAAGACCCAGTTATCGCTGCCCTGCTCATCGAATGTTGCTTGAAGCTCTCGATAGTTAACTTCGTAGTCATAATCCAGTCCAAAATCGGTGCCGGGGCGAAAATCTGAATAGGTAGGAAAGTACAGTGTATCTTCGTAGTGAACGAGCAGCGCGCGACTGTTTACGAGCAGTTCGCCAAAAGACAACACGACCAGTAAGCCAGCTAAAAATAAGAAGCTGTAGTAGCCGCGTTTGATCTCTCGAAAACGTCGAAGTCGCTTTAGCGTCTGGGGATTGAGGTTCAACATGACCTACTGGAATCTTATTCTAGGGTCGACCAACGCTACCAGAACATCTGAAATAATATTGCCAATGAGTAACAGCACACTCGCCAGCAATACGACGCCCATGACGACAGGGTAGTCGCGATCGAGTATAGCGGTGAGTCCAAGCAAACCGAATCCGTCGATATCGAAGATGGTTTCAATGAGAAACGACCCCGAGACAAGTAGCACAATGTTCTGCCCAAAGGTTGTGGCGATCGGAATCATTGAGTTGCGCATGGCATGTCGGGTCACTGCTTGTCGAAATGAAACGCCCTTGGCTATTGCTGTGCGGATATAGTCGGATGCAAGGTTATCCATCAGGTGGTTTTTGAGCAGTAACGTAACCAACGCAAAGCTGCCCACTAGATAACAAATAAGGGGGAGAACTGAATGGTTGATTACGTCCATCAGCTTACCGATCGTGTCTTTCTCTTCGAAGGAAAGGCTAATAAAACCGCCCATAGGGAACCACTCTAACCTAACCGAAAAATACAGGAGCAGCAGCGAGCCCAGTGCGTACCCCGGAATGGCATAGCCCACGAAGATCAGAATAGAGGTGACGTTATCAACGACGGTTTTATGCTTGATGGCCTTTAGGACACCCAAAGGGATGCAAACGATGTAGGTGATCAAGAGCGTCACCAGACCATAATACAGGGATACCGGGAACCTATCCTTAATAACATCCCAGACCGGCTCGTTGTATCGGTAAGAGTTTCCGAGGTCTCCTTTGGCGACTTTGACAAGCCAGTCGAGGTAACTTTGTATTATGGGCTTGTCGAAGCCATAGTACTCCTCGAGTTTTTTCAATTGTGCCTCTGAAAGCGCCATGTCCGCGCCGGCCATCTGTGACGAAACCCCAGCATTACTGAATTGCTGGGATTCCATGATGGCTCTTTCCAACGGACCCCCGGGGACGAGCCGGGTTATGGCGAAGACAATAATAGTGACGCCAATCAGGGTAGGCGGAATAAGCAGAAATCGTCTGATGAAATAATCGCGCATTGCTGTATAGAGTATCTGGGTCCAGAGGTTTTAGGCCCCGTCTCCGCAATATAGCAGGGAGAGCTGTCTGCCGACCGTTGGGGAACCCGGCATCCTGCCACAAACCGGGTCTGCTTGAAAGTTCTAATAGATTTCTCTTCGTCATGATCCTCAGCAGGCAATAATCGGGATGTCGACTGAAGAGGGCCCTGAGCATTTAGGGGCGATACAATTTATTTTAGTTCTTCAGGCAATCAAAGAAGGCGTCGATCAATTTTCGGTATCTAACGGTCCCGGAGTGATGCAGTTGGTTGGTCACATAAGCAAAGGCGACGTTGTTTTCCGGGTCTGCGAAGGCGGTTGAACCGCCTGTGCCAGCGTGACCGAATGCTGTTCTAGAGGGCCCGTAGTAACAGGGTTCGCAGTTAAGTATAAAGCCCTTTGACCTTCGAAGAACCTGATTCAAGCAAAGGTCAGTCTCACCGTTAGTCTCTTCCTTTAAGGCGAGTTGCAGAGATTCCCCGGAAAATAGCTTCCCAGAGATCGCTGCCTGATAACAGCGTGCTATGCCAAGGCTAGAGCCGTGGCCATTGGTTGCTGGAATTTCTGCATTTCTCCACTCTGCGGAACTCACAACGCGGTAGGGTGGCAGCGCAGGGTCATTTTTTGGCAAGGTATTTCCCCCAGGTGTCGGCGTTTTTGCAACCGGTGGCCTTGCGTGATTAGGGCCGATCATTTCTGCGCACCGTTTCTGTTCGGGACCGGTTAGACCAATATGGAAATCAGCCTCCAGTTGATTGGTTATCCGACTTCGAAGATAGTCACCAATAGTTCTTCCGGTTGTCTGGCGAATCAGTTCTCCGGCGATGTATCCCCAGGTGATTGCGTGGTAACCGAAGGCGGTGCCTGGCTCCCAGGCCGGTGCCTGACTTGCAACATTAAACGTCGCTTTTTGCCAGTTATAAAGGTCTTCTGGTTCCACGGCTGGGCGGAATGTGTACACCCCCGCCTGGTGCGACAATGCCTGCGTCACTGTGATGCCAAATTTTCGCTCGGCCCCAAACTGTGTCCAATAGTCTGCAACAGGGTTGTCGTAGTCGAGTTTTCCTTCATCGACGAGACACGCGAGGGCCAGCGAGACAATGCCCTTGCTAATGGAGTATGTGTTAACCAGGGTATCTCGTTGCCAGGGGATAGTCCTGTCCCGATTGGTGTGGCCACCCCAAAGGTCAACCACCAGTTCATCCCCAAGAAAAATGGATAAACCAGCACCAACTTCGATTTCGTTCCAAAGTGACGCGAATGCTTCCCTGACAGGTTCGAATCCGGGCTGGATCGTTCCTTCAACCAAGGTTCTTTTAGTCAAGTGTCGGGGTCCGGCAAAAACAGGAGAGGGATACTAACATCGTTTCTCTGGAATCCGATAAATACAGGAAACGACTGCGCCAGGATAAAGAGAAGTTAGCCTCGCTGATGCGAACTCGTCGGTATCGACTTCATGGAAGCGGTTCATCAGAAGGACAAATAGTCGGTCCCCGCGTGGCCAGACCGATATCGCGGAAGTTGATCGGGTCTGCCTCTCGTGATCTCTTGGCATCTGACCAGGTCTTTTTGAACCATTCGGAAACGGGTGGCTGACCGCATTGTTCCGCCAGCAGATTGTAGTAATCAAACTGCTGGTCGCCCAGCCGGTGATAGTGACGTTTGTTCATGTCTGTGAGTTGAAAACGCTCAGATCTTTCTCTGACTTTTTCTGCGCGGGTGGGGAGGTCAACCAGGGTGAATTCCGATATTAGTTGTTTGACGAACCATTTTGCCTGCATTTCGAACATTGGGAATGGAATGATTTGGTAAGGCAGGCCGATAAAACCAAGCGTGTTGTCTGACGGCGGGATGATATCCTGGTAAAGCGGGTTCACCCAGTTGTCATCGACGGTGACAATCTCTCTACTAATGAACGGGAAGCCGTAGTGATATCCGGTACAGTACATAAAAGTATCGATGTCGAGTTCTTCGCCAGCCGCGATCAATTTTCCGGAGGTTGTAAAGCCGGAGGGTGAGGGATAGGCCGTTTTCGTTGCTCCAAACGACACGGGCTCGGTAAAAGCGCTGCCGCACCAGTAGGTACGGGCAGCTACCTTATCGATCTCGCCCGACAGGTCAAAACCTGAAGCAGAAGTCCCCCAGAGTGCAACTCGTTTACCGACCATGGCAGTCGGGGCACGATAGTTGTGAGAGTGGAGCAGGTTGCCCTGAAAATGCTCGATACCCGGTAATGTCGGTATGCGGGGTCGGGCGTAGTGACCATTGCAGATAATCACTGCATCGAATCTTTCATCTGATCCGCCGCTTTGGACTGTCCAGCCGTTGGCGGATTTCTCGACCCTGTGCACTTCCGCGGATAGCTTGATATGGGGAGCTAAGGCAAAGTGGTCTGAGAAGTTCATGAGGTATTCGAGAACCTTTGTATGGTGTGGGAACCTGGGCCACGTATCGTTGCCGCCACCTTTTGAATCAAAGGTGTAGTCCAGGAATGCCATCAGGTCTCGAGGGATGTTGGTGCGCAGTGAATCATAGAGAGAGCTGCGGATCATCTGTACAGGGGATTGCCCGAGTGGGTCATCCTCTACGCGCTCATCATATACCCAGGCGCCACCAATCTGGTCAGCGGCTTCGAACACCACGACTTCGCATCCATGGCGGATAACTTCACGAGCCGACACCAGTCCGGCGGGACCGGCGCCGATGACGGCGACTTTCATTTAGACCTGCTTGTAAGGAGTAAGGAGCAAGTGTGTAATAATAGCCGTTCTTCAGCCATGATTGATTTAATGTTTTCCGTTCGCCTAGAGCGTGTTCGAACCCTCAGTGAATCGACTAAAGATTTCAGGTTCGCCTGCGCAGCCAATACTACCCTTGACTATAAACCAGGTCAGTTCTACCGGTTTGTTTTCGCGGATGGGCAAGGAGAATTCGAGCGAAGTTACAGTCTATGTAATTTTGATGAACTCTATGGTCAATACATGGACCTGGTGGTATCGAAGGTCGACAATGGTCGCGCGACAAAGCTTCTGTTTAATTGCCAGGAAGGGCTTGAGGCTAAAGTCACAGGGCCGTTTGGTCGCCTTACGTTGCCAGAAAAAATACCGGGTCGTTTGGTCATGGTCGCAACCAGCGTTGGGCTTGCTCCCTATATGCCGATTCTGAAAGAACTGGAGACGAGGAGTTTTCCAGAAGTGGTGCTATTGCTTGGTGTCAGGGACCGATCGGAATTCATCTACGGTGATGTCCTGAAAGATTACGCGCAACGTCACGATTATATTGAATTACGGCTGTGCCTGTCGCGGGGAAAAGCAACAGCGGGGTACGAGCATGATGGTTATGTAAATGCCCAAATCGAGCGCCTTGGTGTAAACCCCGAGTCGGACCATTTCCTGCTATGTGGTAATCCTGAGATGATCGATGATGCCTGGGGCTACCTTAAGAAAAGTGGCTTCAAAGCAAAGAATGTCGTTAGAGAGAAGTATGTTTTCGCGCGGGAATCGCGATCATCAGCAAAAGCGCTGACTGCAGAACACAAGCAATTGATTGCTGACAAGTTAAAAAAGTACGGCAAGTGATTCATGGGCCATTCTGGGCTTGAGATCACTTGTTGGGTTTCATCCGAGTGCAGCTGGCGATGCTCGAAGCCCCTGGTATAGGTGTCGGTCTTGCTGTCACTGGGTTATTGCGCCATCAGGGCGCAATTATTGATTAAATACTAAGGCGGTCTTCGTATGACAATTAAGGTGGGAATAAATGGCTTTGGCCGCATGGGTCGACTCACCCTGCGCGCAGCTTTTGACTGGGATGGGATTGAGTTTGTCCATGTTAATGATCCCGCGGGAGATGCGGACACCTTTGCTCATCTTCTTACCTTCGATTCAGTCCATGGTCGCTGGCATCACGATGCGAATGCCGAGAGCGATAGCATAGTCATTGATGGCTGCAAGATCGGCTTCACCAGAAACGAAACCATTAGTGAGACTAACTGGTCTGGTTGCGACATCGTCATTGAAGCTTCAGGAAAAATGAAAACCAAAGCCCTGCTGGAGTCGTACCTGGATCAGGGTGTTCAGCGCGTAGTGGTCACGGCGCCAGTGAAAGAAGAGGGAGTGCTGAATGTTGTTATGGGAGTGAATCAGCATCTCTATGACCCTTCTATTCACCCTATTGTGACGGCTGCATCCTGCACCACGAATTGCCTTGGGCCTGTTGTCAAGGTGCTGCACGAGAATCTCGGCATCGTACATGGCAGTATGACGACGATTCACGACGTCACCAATACGCAGACTATTCTGGATGCAGCGCATACAGACCTGCGCCGGGCACGGGCCAGTGGGATGAGCCTGATACCTACCACCACGGGTTCTGCCACTGCGATCACCCATCTGTTTCCTGAGTTGGAGGGCAAGCTAAACGGTCACGCCATACGCGTTCCTTTGGCCAATGCGTCTTTGACTGATTGTGTGTTTGAGGTGAAGCATGCGACAACCGAGCGAGCGGTAAACGAACTTTACCAATCGGCGGCCGACAATGAATTGAAGGGTATTCTTGGGTACGAGGAGCGACCACTTGTATCCATCGATTACAGAACCGATCCGCGCTCCAGTATTATTGATGCATTGTCCACGATGGTGATTAACGCCACGCAGGTAAAGTTGTATGTGTGGTACGACAATGAATGGGGTTACGCCAATCGCACCGCAGAGCTCATGCGAATGGTTGGACAATCTGCACCATGAAAGCAGGGTTGTGAAGAATCTATGAGCCTTTTTTTATGAGGGCGGTTGCAGGATTATCTGCCGAGCTAAGGCAGTACCTGGTGATTACCGGTAACTACTGGGCATTCACATTGACCGATGGCGCGCTGCGGATGCTGGTGATATTGCACTTCCATGCATTGGGTTACAGTCCCCTTCAGATTGCCTTACTTTTTTTGTTTTATGAGGTGTTCGGTGTAGTAACTAATCTCGTTGGTGGGTGGTTGGGTGCCCGAATCGGGCTGAACCGCACCATGAATATTGGCCTGGGCCTGCAAGTGGTCGCTTTGGGTATGCTGCTGGTGCCGAATGCAATGTTGACCGTTGCCTGGGTTATGGGTGCGCAGGCGATTTCCGGTATCGCGAAAGACCTCAATAAGCTCAGTGCGAAAAGTTCAATCAAATTTCTGGTTCCAGACAATCAGGTTGTAAACAATCAGCAGGACAGACTCTACAAATGGGTTGCTTTGCTGACGGGTTCAAAGAACGCGTTGAAGGGTGGCGGTTTTTTTCTGGGCGGTGTTCTGCTGACGTTACTCGGCTTTCATGACGCCGTTTTGGTGATGGTGATAGTTTTGGCACTCGTCTGGCTGGCTAGCCTGGTGACCTTAAGAGAAGACCTTGGCAAGGCTAAAAGCAAACCGAAATTCTCGGCAGTCTTCTCAAAAAGCAGAGCAGTCAATACTCTTTCACTGGCACGCTTGTTTCTGTTCGGCGCAAGGGATGTATGGTTCGTCGTTGCGCTGCCCGTGTACCTGTCTGGCACTTTCGGTTGGGGGCATTGGTCGGTTGGTAGCTTTTTGGCCTGCTGGATAATTGGCTACGGCGTCGTACAGATGCTTGCCCCGCGGCTGACAGGGAAGGTCGAGGGGAAAGTTCCTGATAACAAGAGTGTTTTCGGTTGGGCCGTTGCGCTATCGATTATCCCGGCTTTGATAGCGCTGGCGATGATGATGGATCTGCGGCCTGATCTGGTACTGCCAGGCGGCCTTCTCATTTTCGGTGCCCTGTTTGCAGTGAATTCATCCCTTCACAGTTATCTGATTGTGAGTTTCGCGAGTGAAGACAGAGTATCGATGGATGTAGGATTCTATTACATGGCAAATGCCATGGGCCGATTGATCGGTACAGTGCTCTCCGGCTGGGTGTTCCAGGTCTATGGAATTGTTGCCTGTTTATGGGTGTCGGCGGTGTTCGTCACTCTGGCGGCCTTGCTCTCACTGGCCTTACCGGCACATGCTGCTTCGACACCGGTTGCTCCAAAACAGGAGTCGTCTGCACAGAGGTCACGCTAAGTGCAGGTTCACCAATTACACAGGCTCCCGCGTTTGGTCTTTTCAATATGCGGGCCGGTACTGTTACCTACCACTGCCAGTCAGATCCATGGGGTAATCACCTAGTCGATGCCGGGAGAAAAACACCAGTGCCATGGTTCATAGTCAATCCCCGACGGATTATCCCTGGGATAGCTGAGGTAGAAATTGAATTCAGCTGCGTGATCACATAGCCACGCAAATGCCGGGTGGTACTCAAACGTTACCTCCAGCGGCTTTCCGTCACCTGCATGAAGGTCCAGCGCGCGACCGGTGTGGTGCTCGCTGTAACCGGGGATGGCGTTCACCAGGAGTATATCGTCAAGTGACCTGCCTTCTTCCAGTTTCTGGTGAATAAGCCCGCACTGGTATTCGATGGAGCGATGCGCGGACACGAGATTCAGCTCCAAGCCATCAGATTTTGCAGCAGTTTTCATCGCACACCAGGCCTCAAAGGTTCGCGGTGTCATTTGTTGTGGCCGATTGAATAGATCCAGTCCGGCATCAACAAGATCCGTGCATTCCTGACAGGGGGACATCGGAGATGCTTCAATGAAGTCTTCGGTGATCCCCAGTTTCTTAAGGGCTTCGGCCAGATTGAAGTTCATTGGGTGGTTATCTCGACATTGACCGCTACAGCCAGTTCGCTGTCTGGTAATCGCACCGATTCAACAGTAGTGACGGTTTCGGTTGGAACGGTTTCCGCAATTAGTCGTTCGTCTGTCATAAAGGAATTCTAGCACTCACCGGGTAAATGTATTGTTGCCCGTCTGCCGTATCATCACCCGCGAGAGGATAACGACAGGAAAGCCTGGCTTTAGTCACGCACGACGATACAGCCAGTCTTTTTGTGGGGGTTGGCCTTGTACAGGGAGCAAAAGTCACTCGCAGAAGACTCTGAACTGAAACTACCCGCCTGTACCCTCCACACGGCCTCGGACCCGGATGTCGCTTCGCGGTAAACAGGATCAAACCCTTCGAGTAATAAATCACTGCTGGTGAAAGCCAGGTGCCAGAGCTGCTCAGCACCTGTAATGGTGCTCATGGCTCCAAGTTGTATGCGGTAGGTTTTGTCGTGGTTTACCTCAAAGTCTGGAGATTGAAATCGGATGTCGTTGGGCAAACGCAAATTCCAGCTTCGTGACCATGCTATGGGTTCTGCGGCCTTCACTGTCTCTGCCTCTCCTGTTAGCGCCGATAGTTTATCTCCTGCACCCGGGTGTCCCGAATTGACTGCGCGGGATAACCATTCTTTTGCTGCTTCTGTATCTTGGGTAACACCAATACCGTCCATCAGCATAATACCAACGTTGTACTGGGCCGACGGATGCCCTTGGAAAGCGGACTCGAGGTACCAGTGGAAGGACTGCTCAAGGTCAATTTCGGTACTTTCGCCATACTTGTACATCATGGCTAAAATAGCCTGAGATCTGGCGTCGCCAAGGCTGGCTAACTCCGTAAAAGCCTTGAAAGCTGTGGCGTAGTCCTTGTTACGATAGGCTTGAGATGCTGCTTCGATATCAGCAATAGCGCGGAATGAGAAGGCAAGCAGGAGGATAATGGTCAAAATTCGCATGTTAGGCATCCTAACATGCTGACTTTTAGCTGTGCTAACGCCAGATCAAGGATCAATATTGTGAAGTTGAACCATTTCGGCGCATTATTGGACACAGTCATCATAAGGAGTTGTAAACAAGCAAATATGTCAATTGATGATCTCGAGACAAAGCGAGGCGGCGACGACGCTGAGCATTTGGAACTGTTGAAACGGATAGCCGTGAAGGACAGGTTTGCCTTCGAGAAACTCTATAATCGTATGCACCCTCAGCTTACAAGGTATCTGAGTCGAATATTGCGCAGGCCAGAACTGGTGGAAGAAGTCGTCTCCGACACTCTGTTCGTCGTCTGGGAGAAGGCCTCAGGGTTTGAAGGGCGATCAAAAGTGTCGACATGGATTACCGGCATTGCTTACCTCAAGGGGATTAAAGCCCTGGATAAGCTGAAGAAGATGCCGGAGCAAAATGCAGAGGAAATACATTAATACGATTATCTTGCGGACAGCCAGAATCTCATTAGCAAGATAGGATTGGACGAGTGGTTGGGAAACGGCCTGGACCGAATATCGGCTGACCAGCGCAGCGTTGTTGAATTGACTTATTTTTCGGGACATTCTTATCTGGAAATAGCTGAGATAATGAACTGCCCCGTAAACACCGTAAAGACGAGGATGTTCCACGCCCGCCGACGGTTAGCGAAATTGTTGCCAGTGCTTGAACATCATTCTGACAGCAACAAAGTGGATGAAATTATTAGAGAAAAAGATGCCGATCAAAAGGTATTGCCCAAAGACGGTATAGGAAGAGAATAGAAATTGGTCAAGCGTAAAGAACACGAACAGACAATGTTAATTTTGCCCTGGTATATTAACAATACGTTAGAAGGCCGGGACGCTGATCTTGTGCTGCGCCATCTGGCTCATTGTGAGGACTGTCAGGAAGAGCGTGATCGGCTGTATGAGCTTCAGCAGATTGTCAGCGAGCCCGATCCGATAACGCAGGATAGCAATAGCTCTTTTCGAAAGGTGCTCGCTCGTATAGATGTGTCGGAGAGGAACAAAGCTAGTGTGCAGGAGGTTCCGATTCGAACCCGCCGCATCCAGGGCTTTCCTGTTGGTTTGACGACGGCTGCGCTCGCGGCTTCAGTGCTGGCGCTAGTGATTGGTGGGACCCAGTTTTTGAGCCCGGGCCCGGCAGGAGACGAGTTTCAGACATTAAGTCTTGAGCCGCTGGAACCCGTGAATTACGAGTCCGGTAAGGTCGAGCGTTTGGAGTTAGGTTTCAAAACACCGATTCCTGCGATGACGCTCAGGAAGGCGCTCATCGAAACAGGCTCAAATATCGTTAGTGGACCTGATGAGAACGGTAGCTACATCGTGGAGTTGGTGGTGCCTAACGAGACCAGTTCAGATATTTTCCTGAATCGTCTTCAGCAAATTGATGGTGTTGAGTATGCGGATTTCACGAACCGGTAGCGCCATAGTCCTGCTTCTTTTCATTGTGGGTTGTGCGTCAAAGCAGCCATTGGACCGCTACGCCAGTAATGTTGTGTTTACTGTTCCTTATGCACAGTCAGGCAATCAACTTGCGAGTGGCTTCACCCAACAGACGCCAGTGGACAGCCCGGCTGCTCAAAACCTTATTCAGGCTGTACTCCGGTTCCATGGCCTAACGAAGGTCTCGCAGTTCACTATTGAAGCACTCAATGTAGAAGCTGTGGTTGCGGGGTTCGGCCCCAGTCGAAACCTTGATGACGTGGTGTCTGACCTTTCCGAAGACAAGAGGGTCCAATCAGTACAATCCGTAAAACCCTATACGCTAATGTCCTACAATGATCCGTACTTTGCGCTGCAAAGTACGGTTAATGGGGATCAAATAGATAGTATCCACCAGATTTCTACAGGTAAGAATGTCGTGGTTGGGATTGTCGACACCGGCGTTGATCGATGGCACCCGGAGTTAATCAATAACATTGTGTATACCAAAAATCTGGTTGATTCTGATCAGGATTCTTTCGACAACGATGAGCATGGTACAGCGGTTGCTGGAGTGATTGCATCGGCTGCGAATAATGACCTTGGCATCGTTGGTGTCGCCCCTGACGTTCAACTGATGGTCTTCAAAGCCTGTCATCAGGAAAAGACATCTCGGCGAACCTCATGCGATTCATTGTCAATCATCAAGGCGTTGAGTGATGTTCTGGTGCAGCAACCAGACATTTTGAACCTCAGCCTGTCGGGCCCGAGAGATGCCATTATTGAGCGGTTGCTTCGGGAGGTATACCGCAATGGTATCGTCGTGCTAGGTGCTGTTGACGAATCCAGAGGGCTGGCTGAGTCCTTTCCTGCAAATATGGAGGAGGTCATCGCGGTTGGTACCGCAATCAATATCGGGGGTGGATTTACCGATGTATTGCTTGCTCCTGGGACTGACATGTTAACAACAGCGCCAGGTGCCACTTACGGTTTTAAATCAGGTAGTTCAATGGCGACCGCCTACGTGTCGGGGATAGTAGCATTGATGAAAGAGCATAATCCGGCACTATCCAATGCCGAGGTTTATGGAGACCTGCGTGCTTCAGCACGGTTTGATGAGAACGATCTGCCGGTCATCGATATGTGTCGGGCAGTAAACACGACAATAGAATCTGCTCACGAATGTGAACGGATTCCAAGCATGGCCGGGAGTGGTCAGGGTATTACAAGTAGTTTCCAGCTAGCGAATTAACCGTTTCGAAAAATTCCGCCTGGGTTTCTGCCAGTATCTCAGCAACCGGTTTTACCGATTCAATGCGACCTGCGACCTGACCCGACAACGGAATCGCTGCTTCCATGTCCCCGCCGAAGTAAAGATCCAGTGCGCTACCGAATTCGGACATAACATTGGTCTCCGGGTCCCGCTCAAGTCGTGACGTTCGCTCGGTTCGAAGCGCTCGAAGCGCCGGAGAGTGGAATTTGTTAAGAAATACCGTACCGGTTTCCTTGGCATCGACAATCGCACTTTTCCAGTTATCGTGGACCGGGGACTCGGCTGCAGAAACCATTCGAGTGCCCATCTGGATGCCTTCCGCACCGAGGGAAAAGGCGGCTGCCATGGTTTTGCCGTCGATAAATCCACCTGCTGCGATGATGGGTACGTCTACTTTGGAGCGAACCAGTGGCAGCAGAACCATGGAGGCTACGTCATTGGGGTTCTTGAATCCGCCGCCTTCGCCGCCTTCCACAATCAGGCCATCAACGCCTGCCGCCACGGCTTTTAGTGCGGCGTCCAGGGTTGGTACGACATGAAATACCATGAGACCGCCGGCTTTAAGGTCCGCTGTATACTTCATTGGGGATCCTGCAGAAGTCGTGACGAATTTGACTCCCTGGTCAATTACAAACTGAACGATATTGGGGTCCCTAACAAACGCTTGGGCGATATTGACGCCAAATGGTTTGTCAGTCAGATCCCGCATTTTTTTGATCTCAACCTTGATCGCGTCCAGTTCACCGGAAGAAGTCTCGATGATTCCCATGCCACCCGCATTGCTGACCGCGGAGGCAAGTTGCGAGCGTGCAATCCAGCCCATAGGTGCCTGGACGATGGGTAGTTCAACTCCCAGCATTTCTGTTACGCGATTTTCAAATTTCATGGAGTCTCTCGGATACGCTCAAAGTGGCGGTAAGTATAGTTAATGTTTGAGGTGAAGGTTTTTTCCTCGACGAGGTTGAAATTATCCGGTACATCCGGAAACAGGATGTCGCCGTCGACCCTGGTATGAATGGTCGTTAGGTGGATTTCGTCGGCCAGGGGCAGGGCTTGTCGGTATAGCTGACCACCACCGGCAATAAAGATGGGCTTGTCTAATTCAATAGCTCGGGCAATTGCCCGCTCCAGTCTGTTGCTGGTTTCACATCCGGTAATAGCAAAATTCGTATTCCGACTGACCACAATTGTGGTTCTGCCGGGCAGAGGGCGGCCAATGCTCTCGTAGGTCTTACGACCCATAATTAACGTGCCATTCATGGTGATCCGCTTGAAAAGAGCCTGCTCACCCTTAACTTTCCATGGGATCTCCAGGCCGCGACCAATAACCTGGTTCTCTGCCTGTGCGGCAACTATTGCAACCTTCACATGTGTTCCACTGTCTGAATGCCCAGGAGAGCGAGACCATGCTTCAGGGTCTTCGCGCTGAGATCACATAATCTCAAACGAGAGTCTCGTACCTCATCATCAGCCTTCAGGACCGGGCAAGACTCATAGAACGTCATAAAGTGTTGGGACAGGTCGAAAAGGTAATTGCACAGAATGTTTGCCTGATAGTCCTCGACAACACTTTCCACTGCCTCAGGGTACTGCAGTAGCCGGGTGGCGAGGGCTATTTCTTCCTGTTCGCGTAGATTGAATGGGCTGTTAATGTCTCCGCTGTTCAATTTGGCGCGGCGAAAAATGCTCATGATTCTGGTGTAGGCGTATTGAAGGTAAGGCGCAGTGTTGCCTTCGAACGACAACATAGTGTCCCAGTCAAAAATATAGTCAGTGGTGCGGTTTTTGGACAGTTCGGCATACTTGATAGCGCCAATGCCGACTACCCGTGCAATATGATTGCGGTCTTCTTCCGTCAAGTCAGGGTTCTTGTCACTGACCAGCTTAAGCGCTCTTTCGATAGCTTCGTCCCCGACATCGGCAAGCTTCACGGCACCACCGTCCCTGGTTTTGAAGGGTTTCCCTTCCTTGTTCAGGATAGTGCCGAAGGGGATATGGTTGAATACTTGATTTTCCTGGATGAACCCGGCCGCGCGTGCAATCGCATAGAGCTGGCTTAAGTGAAGTGATTGTCGACCGTCGACGAAATAGAGTGCCTCATCGACGCGAAGTGTATGGCCACGGTATTCTGCCGCTGCAAGATCTGTTGCCATGTAGGGATAACCGCCATCCGATTTTTGCACAATTGCCGGAAGGGGTTTGTCATCCTTACCGGTAAATTCATCCATGAACACGCATTTGGCGCCGTCTGAAATCTCCACAAGCCCCTTTGCTTCGAGCTTTTCGATGGTAGACGCAAGAACGTCGTTGTAGGCGCTCTCAGCACGAACATCTTCTGCCGTCAGGGAAATATCGAGCAGATCATAGATAGCCTGGCAGTGGCGGATCGACTCTTTGATGAAACGTTCCCATAAATCTATGCAATTTGCGTCACCCGATTGCAATCGAACGACGAACTGCCGGGCGCGGTCTGCAAATATTTCATCGGTTTTGAACAGTTCACTGGCCTTCTGGTAGAAAACCTCCAGGTCTTTTAGTTCAGTTGCCAGCGCTTCGCCCGTTTGTTCAAGCTTGTCCATATAGGCCAACAGACTGCCAAACTGGGCCCCCCAGTCACCGACGTGATTCGCCCTGACAACTTCATGCCCCAGAAACTCGAGAATTCGCACATTGGCATCGCCGATAGCAGTAGAACGCAGATGACCGATGTGCATTTCCTTGGCGAGATTAGGAGATGAATAGTCGATCAATATTTTTCGGGCTGTCTCCAGGGGTATTCCAAGTCTCGAGTCTTGCGCATTTCGATCGAGTTCAGTCTGGATAAATGCGGGTGTTAGGGTGATGTTGATGAATCCGGGTCCGGCGATTTCATATTCAGCAACCCCCGTCAGTTCCTTTGATTCCTCTATCAAATCAAGAAGTGACTGAGCAAGTTCTCTGGGATTGGACTTCCTTTTTTTTGCGGCGCCCATAACACCATTGGCCTGGTAGTGACCAAATGAGGCTTTGCTGGCCTGTTTGACAACAGCGGGTGCGTCTAATGCGCCAAGGGAGCGTAGGCCATTCTCGAACTCCCTATCAAGATACTTCTTTAGGTTCATCGACTGTATTAACTCTTTGTTAATGGCGTTATTGATCACGGGATGGGCCGCGAAGGTCGCACATGTTAGCCAAATTCAGGTGGCAGGTCTAACCAGTTACCGGTGACGCCCGGCGGTTGGCATTGTCCCTGATGAGTGAAACAGTTGAGTGAAAACCGCAAAAGCGGAATTCAGGAGCAATATATTTTTGATCTGGGTGAACCAGCTTACTTTGAAGTTTGCCGCCAGAGGCGCGCAGAACCTGTGCTGGATCCTGTTTGAGTTCTGCGAGGACACCCGGGGATTCCTCCTGATCTTAACAGTGCTTGTCAGCTTATGTTCCAGGTGCTGCCTGCGTCCTAACCGGTTTTGTTCCAGGTGCTGCCTGCCTCCTAACCGGTTTTGTTCCAGGTGCTGCCTGCGTCCTAGCCAATTTCGGCGTCCTTATTACTTTCATTGTCCAGTGCTGTTCGAACCTGGGATCTGAGTATATCAACGCCAAAGGGTTTTTGGATCATTGGCCTTCCGGTTTCGATGACCGATTTGGTGTGTTGGCTGCTCTTCGGATAGCCGCTGGTGAAGACGATTTTTACGTCTGGATACTGATTTGAGATTTTTCCGGCTGCTTCAACTCCTCCCATTTGTGGCAGCACGACGTCCATGATTACCAGGTCTATCGATTCAGCATTGTCGAAGTAAGTCTCTACAGCCCTGGCGCCGTCTGACTCTTCGAGTACTTTGTAGCCTGCTCCGGCGAGGATTAACCGGGCAAGGTTTCTGTCCCTTCGGCTGTTTTCAACGATCAGGATAGTTTCTGTGCATTCCGATACGTTCGTTGATGCACCGGCAGCGAGGGTTTTCCGCTTGGGTGCTATTGCCGGTAAGGAAAGTTGGAAGGTCGTTCCAACGCCCAGCACGGAGTTAACACTAATGGTTCCCCGATGTTGCTCAACGATATTCGCGACGACTGACAGGCCAAGACCAGTGCCACGGCCCTCAGCTTTACTGGTGTACAGCGGTTCGAATATCCGCTGCTCAGTCTGCGGATCCATTCCTGTGCCGGTATCACGGACTTCCAGTAAGAACTGTCCTGTAGCGTTGGTTGGAGATTCTTTGTCTTCGGGGATGTCGTTGGGGATCTTGTTGGTACTGATCTGTAAAGCTCCGCCGTTTGGCATTGCGTCGCGAGCATTAATGACAAGATTGATCAGAACCTGCTCGATTTGTGTGTGATCAGCCAATAGATAAACAGGTTTCTCATGCAGAAGGACATCCACCTTGATGGAATCCGGCAATAAGCGGGAGATCACAGCCATTGAACCCCCTATGGTTTCGTTAGCATCTTTTAGGGTAAAGCTAGTGTCCTGGTGTCTACTGAAATTGAGCAGCCGCTGGTTCATGTTTTTTCCCAGTTCTCCCGTTTTTTTGATTGCACCCAGCCTGTCGCTGAGTTCTTCGTTTGTCGATGACTTCAAGGCCAGGTCGGTTAGCCCCAGGATAGCGACCAAAAGATTACTAAAATCATGGGCGATTCCGCTGGCGAGTTGGCCGATAGAATTTGTTTTCTGCACAGACTGAATCTGTCTTTCAAGGGACTGCTTTTCTTTCTGGAACTGGGCACTGCTCGTCATGTCCCTGACAACGTAAATTCTGTTGCCAGATTTATCCAAAAATTCAGGAGAAGTAATAATCTGTAAGGGCAATGCCGAGCGGTCTCTCCGGATGCCGTAATGCGAATCTGCCAGTGACTGGGGCAGCAGGTCTGTAATGCACATGCCTATAAGCTCCGGGCTCTGGTAGCCAAAAATGGAATAGGCGGACGGGTTGGCTGCAATGATTTTTTCATCCTGCCCCAGGGTAAAAATGGCGTCCAGGGACAGGTCGCTGATGGCCCGAAGGTTTTCTATTTGCCAGTCAAGAGCGTCGACAAGTTTTTGTCGGTCTGTGATGTCAGTCGCTATACAAATGGCCAGTTGTTCGTCTTCTGATGAACTTCCTGCGTGGGGGCCTGGGATTACTTGTACGGCAAATCGGGTGTTGTGCCCCTGTTTGTGTTTGACCTCCAGTTCCATGGACGATGCTTTCAAGGTTTTCAGCACTTCAGCCCCAGGTCGGCAGGATTGAAGTACTGTGTCAACCAGCTTGGCGAGGGCCGTGACCTGAAGAGGACTTACGATGTTTTTGAGGTTTACCTCGTTTTCCTGGTAACCCAACTGATGGGTTATGGAAGTAATAAACCTGGCATCTTCTCGGGGAGTCATTGTCCATACAATGTGCGGGAGTTGGTCTGCGGCCAGTTCGAAGAAGCCTAACTTCTGGATTAGTTTCTTTAATGTAGATTCCTTGTTTGAAAAAGACCTTTGGTAATCACGAGTCAGATTTTCCTGTCGTTGCTGAATGCCTGCAAATTCTCGCGTGATCGTTTTCGATGCTGTAAGCCAGAGACACAGTCGCCGGAAGGCAAAGACGGGCAAACTGGCTTTGTACATCGTCACGGAGTAGTGTGCCGTTTTGCCTGAAAAGGCAATCTTTACCATGGATCGGGGCAGCCCAATGACCGTTGTAAGGTCTTCTAATTGGCCGGCAAGAATGGTGTAGAAGGCTTTACTGGTAGTTAGGCCGTGCCGAGGTTTCAGCCAGATATCGATTTGTGTCTCAGATAGTTGCCGTGCACTGGTTTCAAGTGGGAAGTGGCGCGCACAGTAACCACCGGTACCATACACGCTAAGGAATTGATCGAACGGCGTAAACATGATCCGCCCAATGCTGGCGTGTACCTGCAGCAGTGGGGAGTTCCAGGAATGCCTGCCAATCTCGCGGAGATCGTCAGCATCGAAAAATTTCCCGGTCTGGGAAACCAGATCCTGGAAGGTTTCCCAGGGGATTGTTTGCGTTTGATCGGTGAGGTGCGTCAGCGGGTAAGGGGACCCGCTTGTGATTCGTTGCAGTTGAATTGATCTGCTTCTGCAATGATCGAAGATGCAATCCAGGTGGGCGCAGGATATTGCTTCTATCGTGTCCGTCATGCTCGCCAGTTCCAGAGACAGGCCACCAGTATTTAAGAAGTTCCTGGATGCGTCAAGTCAGGCGGAAATGCGCTCAATGAGCTGGGTGTGAAACCCGGAAAAGGAGCCGTTACTCATGATGACGACATGCAGATTTGAGCTTCGTTCTGTGATTTCTCGGGCAACCGTCGTGACCAGTTTTTCAGTGTCAGTGGCAAGGCTCATATTCCCCTCAGAGAGCTTTTGCATGTCCCATTTGACGTTGGTCGGTTGAAACCAGATGGTCTGGTCAGCGTGCCCGGCGCTGCTCGCGAGGGTTGATTCATGAATACCAAGTTTCATGGTGTGAGATGCAGGTTCAATGATGGCTAGAATCCGTTCGTCACCCACCTTGTTCCTTAAGCCTGCTAATGTGGTGTCTATTGCCGTTGGATGGTGAGCAAAATCGTCATAGAGATGAAGGTCAGGTTTGGATTGGGTTAGTTCTGAATGGATCAGTTCCATTCTCCTTTTCACGCCCGCAAAACCAGAGAGTGCTTCGCAGGCGACCTCGGGCGAGACGCCTACGTGGCGGGCTGCAGCAATGGCAGATAGCGCATTGCTGATATTGTGGTTACCGGTCATTGACCATGAAACATCACCTTTGGTTTGGCCCTCAAGAACAACTGAAAACTTTGAGCCGTCTTCGCTATGCAGCACGGCATGGAGCTGTTCTCCGCCGATAGTAAGGGTTGATGTCCAGCATCCCTGAGCTATGACGTCTTGCAGGTTTGCATCATCGTCTGGATGTATCACCAGGCCTTCACTGGGAACTGATCTGAGTAGTAGGTGGAACTGTGCCTTGATGGCATCAAGGTTCTCAAAAATGTCTGCGTGGTCAAATTCGAGGTTGTTCATTACCAGCGTTCTTGGTCGGTAGTGCAGGAACTTGGATCGTCGGTCGAAGTAGGAAGTGTCGTATTCATCTGCTTCTATGACAAAGAATGGGTCCGCGCCGAGCCTGGAAGATTGTTCAAAGTTCTGCGGGATACCACCGATCAGGAAGCCCGGGTTTAACCCTGCGTACTCGAGTATCCAGCTAATCATTGAGGTTGTGGTTGTCTTGCCATGGGTGCCCGCAACAGCGATGACCCAGCGATCGGCGAGAAGGTATCTGCCCATCCATTCGGCGCCTGAGGTGTAGGCAATGCCCCTGTTCATTACTGTTTCCAGGGCGGGATTTCCCCTTGGCAGGTTGGCATTTCCGACGATGACGAGTTCTGTTCCAGCAGGTATGCATTCAGCCGTATAGCCGGTTGAGAGTTTGATCCCGGCACTCTCCAATTGGGTGCTCATGGGCGGGTATACGTTCTCGTCAGTTCCTGTGACCTGGTGTCCCAATTGCCTTGCCAGTAAAGCGATACTCCCCATGAGTGTGCCGCAAATACCCAGAATGTGAATCTTCATGCTCATCTCGGGAAAAGGTTGAAGGCGATTATGACGCCGATGAACTCGATCAGGAATGCGATGACCGCTCCCTGAAAAACACTGATTTCAACTGCCTTGTGATAGATATAGCCGGCGATAGCCAGCCACCAGCCCAGGCAGACCCAGGTAGCCGAATCTGCGAACATCAAAATTGTGTTGTTGCTCGAGTTGAGAATGATGAAATTAAAAGGGAGTAGTATTAGCAGCATGATGGCATTAGCGCCAAGAAGTGCTGACCAGGTAGCGTTAAACCGATAGCGATAACCTTTGAACTGCAGGAGCAGGAACGTCACACCGGTTTGAAGCAAGATACCAATGGCGATTGTTCCAGTGGTAGTTGACAGGGATTGATCCGGTCGGGTGACTGCTGCAACGCCAAGTGTAATGGCGAGGTAGGTCATGAAGGTTGCGCCTGTTGAGAACCTGGTTGAGGGAAGTCCTTCAGGGCTTTGGCGTAGCAGGCATATCTGCCAAAAAAAATTCACTATCTGCAACATACTGGACCCTAATAACCGATGTTAATTGCCCTGACTTTTGGCATCAGTGTGCCTAAAAGCAAGGTGCTGAGGCACAGGATAATACCGCTGGTGACCAACCCGGCTGAAATGCTGACGGTTTCAGCGATGTATCCAATAGGCAGTACACCAAGAGGCATCAGCCCATGTGACATCATGTCGATACTCATTATCCTGCCTCGCATGTGTTGTTCAACTTGTAGTTGAACCAGTGACCGATTCATCGACATATTTACCGCAGAGATGAATCCGATGATCGCAATGTACAATGTTGCGGTGACAAACGTCTCTGACAGCGCGAAGAGTGCGACCATCAACCCCCACAGCGCGCCTGTGGCAATGAGCCAGTATCCTTTGTTGTGGACATTGCCCATTTTGGCCAGGACCAGGGATCCAACAATGGCGCCTGCGCCCATGCCGGTCATTAAAAAGCCCAGATCATCTGGTCCGCCCTGCAGCACATCTGTTGAGAAAGCCGGTAATAAAGTGTTGATGGTCAGTCCAAACAGGAACGGCATAATTGACAGCAGTATCAACCCGCCGACGACAGGGGAGTTCATGACATATCTCAGCCCATCGGCTGTTTCAGCCATTGGGCTCTTTCGCTCACCGGGGACGGGACGTCCCTCATGCTTCAGGAAAAGTATGCTGAGCGCCGATATGAAGTAAAGTATGGAAAGCAGAAAGTAAACCAGTCCGACACCGAAGGTGGATGAAGTATCACCATCGGCGAAAATAGCGATCATGAATCCGGCTAATGCCGGTCCCAGTATTCTCGAAAGGTTCCAGGAGGCCGTATTAAATGCCATGGCATTGAACATGAGCGGCTCGCCAACGACCTCGGGGATCAATGCCGTCCTTGCCGGAATTGACAGTGATAGTACTGTGCCATTCAGGGCCCCTACCCAGATGAAGTCCCAGAACGTCACGTGCCCCGACATGATGACACCACCCATGGCGAGCGTGGCAACACCGTTGATCACGGGGGTCCAGCCGATTAGGGGTTTTTTTCTGACTCTGTCAGCGAGCACGCCACCAAGTAGAGAGAACACTACCTGAGGTAACATAAAAGAAAGGGTAACCCAGGTGAGATTGATCGCCGAAGAGGTCATTTCGTAGACCAGCCAACCTTGCGCTACCAGTTGCATATTCAGCGCAAAGGCAGACGCCAGCATTCCGATCCAAAGGCAGCGATAGTCATGGACTTTCATTGACGCGAAGATCGACTTGTCTTCAGTGCGTGTCAGCGGTGTAGGAGTGTCGTTCAAAAAACTGCCTATTGCGAAAGCAGCAGTATAGCGAATCACGAGCAGGCTGTTTTCAATGAGTTTGCGCCGCTTGGAAATACTCCTGTCGGATATTCCGTCGCGGCATGGACGTCTCAAATGAGGGCTAGTCCGTGACCTGGATTAGTAGGTGATGTTGGCTACTCTGGTAGGCCAAGAACACGTTTGCTAATGATATTCATTTGAACTTCATTAGTACCGCCGTAAATGGTTACCGCTCGCGAGTTGAGCCAGTTTCTGGTGGTCTCCAGTTCCTTGTCTGAGAATTCCTCCCCTTCCCAGCCAATACCGTTGATACCCATCATTTCTGACTTTAGTTCGGTCGCGTTGCGGGCGAGGTTGGCGCCAACCAGCTTGAAAATGGAGGTTGCAGCGCCCGGGGTTTTTCCTGATTGGTTTTCCTGCGCGACACGCCGCGCCGTGAGTTGGAATGCGCGTTCTCGCATCGAATGCTCCAGGACTTTTTCGCGTGTGCCCTGATCAGCAATCCGGGTGTCGCTCTCGCCGGTATATTGTTTGGCGAGGTCAGCCAGTTGGTTGCGCGTTTTTTCAACTTTTTTCTTATTGGCACCAGCCAGCCCACCAATGCCTGATCTTTCAAATTGCAGCAGTCGTTTGCCGACAGTCCAGCCTTTGTTCATTTCGCCTACAAGGTCATCCCGACGGGCGGTGACGTTGTCGAGGAATGTTTCACAAAACGGCGAGGAACCTGAAATAAGTTGAATCGGCTTAACGGCCACGCCCTCCTGATGCATATCAAAGAGCACGAAACTGATGCCGTCATGTTTGGGTGCGTCTGGGTTGGTTCGAACCAGCGCAAACATCCAGTCAGCGTGCTGAGCGCCGGATGTCCAGGTTTTCTGTCCGTTGATGACGAAATGGTCGCCGTCCAGGACCGCTTTGGCCTGCAGAGCCGCCAGGTCAGATCCTGCGCCGGGCTCACTATACCCCTGGCACCATCGGATCGAGCCGTCGCAAATTTTGGGAATATGTCGCTGCTTTTGTTCCTCTGTGCCGTACTCGAGAAGTGTTGGGCCGATCATCGTCAGGCCCATGCCCGAGGATGGGGCAGTGGCATTGATGCGCTTCATTTCTTGGGAAAGTATGGCGGCTTTTTCCGGGGGCAGACCACCGCCGCCGTATTCAGCGGGCCATGTTGGCGCAACCCAACCACGTTCGGCCATCCTTTCCAGCCATACTGCGGCTTCGGGTTTGCTGTAAATCATGTGTGCGTCTTCCCAGTGGAAGGACAGGTTTCTCATTTCTTTCGGACAGTTTTCTTCTAGCCACGAACGAGTTTCTTCTCTGAAGATATTTAGGTCAGACATGTTTTACTCCAATTTTCAGGCGCGTAGACTGCCACAGGGTGCTGCCAAGTTAAATGTGTTTCAGTGAATATTTGCGATTGGCTAAACCAACGCTGTACAAACTCTCTACAAACACTGCATAAACTCTCTACAAGCGATGCTGTTTCCGGCAGATGCCATGTAATAGGTCGGCTGGTGTCATCCTTGCTTTTCCCTTGGCACGCTGGATGTCTGGAACAGCGAAAATCGACGACTGGAGCCACCTATCGGGCAGTCACTTAGCTGGCTGGGTAAATTCCCAGCGCGACCTTACCGATGTAATCCCTGGCTTCAGTAGGTGAGTAGGGCTGCATAAAGGGGCCGGCTCGCACGTCACGATAGAGTCGTGACAGAGGGTTCTTGTCCATGAACCCGCTACCGCCGACGACGTCCATCGCGCGATTGACGATCTCTATTGCGTTGCGATTAACGACCCATTTCATACTTTGGTGGTCTTTCAGTAATTCGTGAGCGCGCTCGATGGGGATTTTCTTTTGCTGAAACTCTTCAAGGAAATTATCTGTAATCTCACCCATACGGCCGACGATAGATTGCGTCGACGCGAGTGTGATTTCTATTTCAGCAATCATGTGTTGTATGCCCGGTAGATCAGCCTGACGGGGCTTGCCTTCTTTCTTGGTGGCGAGAGCAGCGTCAATTGCGAGCTCATAAGCGTGTTCAGCGATACCCAAAAAGACACCGAGTAGCGGCAGGTTGGCCAGATTGCGATTCATTAGCATCCCCGTGTTCCATTGTCCCCATGGCCCTACAGGGTTTACCGCAGTCTTGGGAACAAGGACGTTGTTGAACCGAATAGACTGGCTGCCGGAACCTTTCATTCCCATAGCGTTCCAGTCGTTCTGCGGTTCAATACCTTTGGTTGTCATTGGCATCATGACCGAGCTAATTGAGTCAGGCTTTTCATCACCTCCTTTGACTCGAAGGTTCATCGCGATATGGGATGCGATTGGCGAACCTGTAACAAACAGCTTTAATCCGTCAATTCGCCAGCCATCGTTCACGGGGGTGGCTAGTGTCAGGGGATGTAGATTGTCGGTGCCAGGTTCTGTTGCTGTTGCGCATATTGTCATGTTACCCGTCACGATGTGTTCGAGTTGTGCCTCGATAGCCCTAGCCAGCAAATCGTTCCCTGATGATTGGGCGCTTGCTCTGCCGGAAGAGAGGCCTCGAGATACGGCCAGATGCATGTTTGTTGCTAGCGCAACTGAACCGTCACCTCTGCCGAGCCTGGACATGCCTACTATCCAATCATGAATCGACGTTAGGCCCATACCGCCGCAATCTTCTGGCACGAAGGCTCCGTTGATCCCTGCAGTCTTAATATCATCAAAGCTGGCCTCGGCGACGGTACTCGACTGGTCGGCGGCCTGTGCCCGATCTCTGAGGCTTTTAGTCAGACTTTCTGCCGCATTGACAAAATTTTTCCCCGCCGGGGTCTTGGGTGTTAATTGGTAACTCATATCAGGACTGCTCCACAAATGGGCTGTGTTAGGCCGTAATCGGATTCTGAAGGAGCCAAGGCTCCAGAAAAATATTGGGCCCTTTCAATATCTCACACTCGGCCCTGGCACCTTGTGAGGCCAGTGTGTCGGTCCACCTATGCACACTCACTGAATTTGCCTGCCTTAGATATTCGAAACCTATCCCAGGGTTAAAAAAAGTGAGTCCCCGTCAATCTGATCCCACGTTGGAGGAGTGCCGCAGAGTAAAAAGTGAATTTAAGAGTTTTAGCGTCTATTGGAAGTTAACGCGGCAATACCTTTTTTCTGCTGATCATCGTTTGTGCTGATCATCTCGACGTTGATTAAGTTGCCATGGATAAGCATGGGGCAAATTAGTCAAAATCTCAATTCGATGTGGTATCGCCCTTAGAGCCTCGATAAACTCTACGCCATCTATTGTTTAGAGGGGCTATGGACCCGCGAAATGAGCGTCGATAATCGAAATCTTATAATCTGGCTTTCCTGTGTCTGTGTCGTGATCTATCTCATGATTGTGGTTGGTGGTGTTACGCGACTGACCCAGAGTGGTCTTTCGATGGTCGATTGGAAACCCATTATGGGAGTCATTCCTCCTATTACGCTAACTGAATGGGAGCAGGCGTTTGAGGCCTATAAGCAGTACCCTGAGTTTCAGAAGATTAATCGAGGTATGGACCTCGAGCAGTTCAAAGGCATTTTTTACTGGGAATTCGGGCACAGGGTATTAGGGCGGGTTATTGGGCTTGTCTACTTTGTCCCTTTTGTGATTTTTCTGGCGCTCGGAAGGATCGAAAAAAAGTGGCGGCCTCAGCTTTGGGTCGCATTTGTGCTCGGTGGGCTGCAAGGGCTCATGGGCTGGTACATGGTGAAAAGTGGCCTGGTGGATGTTCCTCACGTCAGCCATTTTCGATTGGCGGCTCACCTTTTGCTGGCGATTCTGATCCTGGCGTTTCTGTTCTGGTTAATCATGGATCTGTTGGCCGTGAAGCGCATCCAGGTGTCAGGCAGGGTCCAGAAAGCGTCAGTTTTTATATTACTATTGCTGGCACTGCAACTCTTGCTGGGGGCCTTTACAGCTGGTCTGGATGCGGGTCACGGTTTTAATACCTATCCGTTAATGCATGGCCAGTGGCTGGCGGATGCCGCTGTCATGATAGAACCCTTCTGGCGAAACTTTATTGAAAACGGTGTGATGATCCAGTTTATGCACCGCTGGCTCGGCGCAGTTTTGTTAGTCGGTGTGATCGGTCTGGCGTTTGCGACAGCCAGGAATGGCATGCTGTTACCGGCCATGGTGTTGGTTGGCATTACAGCAATACAGTTCGGGCTTGGGGTAGCCACGTTGATGCTGCGTGTCCCGGTGGTACTCGGAAGCCTGCATCAGGCAGTAGCTTGTTTGATGGTTCTTGTACTTGTCTATCTGGTTTATGTGAGCCGTAGCCCTGGCTCCCGGCCGGAGCCAGCGGGATGAAAGTTTGCCTTGGGCAAATCAACACGACGCCCGGAGATTTTGCGGGCAACCTCGAGAAGGTCAGGGTAGGTATTGAGGCAGCCTCGAAGGCGCAGGCTGATCTGGTCGTTTTCCCCGAACTGACACTGCCTGGTTATCTCAGCCAGGACCTGATTTACAACCCGGACTTTATTGAACGCAATCTGCAGGCGCTTCAAGAAGTCGTTGAAATGTCTCGTTATTGCAACCCGGACCTTCATGTCGTTATAGGTTACATAGGTAA
>Ga0206679_10000749_pt1 | contig 27307 bp, 22 predicted proteins | sample M110012015metaG_FD_155464 | JGI IMG/M metagenome (GOLD analysis project Ga0206679, IMG submission 155464) | Ammonia-oxidizing marine archaeal communities from Monterey Bay, California, United States - M1 100m 12015 | ecosystem: Environmental > Aquatic > Marine > Intertidal zone | place: USA... | reverse complement strand
TTAAAATCTTTGAAAAAATCTCGTGGAAAAGACTATGAAGCATGGCAGCCAGAATAATGATAAATAGAAACACAACTGAAATATTGATTGGAGCAGTCGTTATAATGGCGGCAGTATGGTTTTTATTTTATGCTGGAAATAGGACTAATATTGTTTCTACTGGAGGCTCATATAACTTAAGTGCTGATTTTAGATCTGTTGAAGGTATTTCTGTGGGAACAGATGTTAAACTTGCAGGTGTGAAAATAGGCACGGTTGAATCATTGAATTTAAATTCAGAAACTTACCGAGTGAATACAGTGTTTAGTGTTGATAAAACGCTGAAAATTCCAGATGACAGTCAGGCTTTGATTGCATCTGAAGGCCTGTTAGGTGGTAACTTCTTGGAATTGGTACCTGGTGGGAGTTTTGATTACTTAGAACCGGGAAATATTATACTTGATACACAGGGATCTGTCAGTTTAATTACGCTTTTGATGCGTCTTGGTACAGGATCAAATTCGGACTAGTCAAAAAAAAGTGATTAGTAAAAAGCATATTTTACCTCCTGCTCAAGAGCTTTTTTTAAAAGACCTAAATAACTATTTTGTGTGATTTCTATAGCTCCCAAACTCATTAAATGGTCTGTAATAAATTGTGTATCAAATAGAGAGTATCCACAAATATCTAATCGCTCTAGCAGAAACTTTAACGCTATTTTTGAAGCATTTGGAGAGTCTGAATACATGCTTTCGCCAAAAAAAACGCCGTTAATGTTTACTCCGAATAAACCACCTACTAATTTGTTACTTTCAAATACTTCGATACTTTGTGCGTAACCTGCTTTATATAGTAATTTATATGTATTACTAAGTGTTGGGTTTATCCAAGTATCTGCTCTATCACTGCAACCATTTAAAATTGACTCAAAATTCTTATTGAACTTTATAACTGATTGGTTTTTCTTTATGTGTCTCTTTAATGATTTTGAAGTATGAAAAGAACCTATTGGCAGAATCCCTCTCAATTCTGGTTTTACCCAAAATATACTGTCATCAAACTTTGATTCAGCCATTGGAAAGATGCCATTTTTATAAGCATTAAGCAATGTATCTAAATCGAGATGAGGAAATGAAGTTATTTTTTTATTTTCCTTCATCTTTCTTCATTATTTGCAAGCCAGTCTTCTAACCAATGAATATTGTAATTGCCATCCAAAATATCTTGATTGCTCAATAAATTATTAAAAAGCTCAGTAGTAGTTTCGATACCATCAATAATCAACTCATCAAGTGATCTTTTTAATCTTTCGATAGCTTCTGCGCGATCCCGCCCATGTACTATTAATTTACCAATAAGACTGTCATAATATGGGGGGATTTTATATCCATTATATAAGTTTGAATCCATCCTGACTCCTAGACCACCGGGTGAATGGAATGCGTTTATCGTTCCTGGGCTTGGAGTAAAATGAGGTAACTTTTCGGCGTTTATTCTAGCCTCTATTGCATGGCCTGTTGAAATTAAATTATCTTGGTTTAATGACATTTTTAATCCAGCTGCTACCCTTATCTGTTCTCTTACAAGATCCACTCCATATACTGCCTCAGTGACTGGATGTTCAACTTGCAGCCTGGTATTCATTTCAATGAAATAAAATTCATTATTTTCATATAAAAACTCGATAGTTCCTGCACCAGCATAATTTATTGAAGCAACTGCTTTTGAGCAAATTTTACCAATTTTCTCTCTTACGTCAGCAGAGATAGTTGGGCCTGGGGATTCTTCTAAGATTTTCTGATGTCTTCTTTGTAATGAACAGTCACGTTCACCTAAATGAACTGCGTTTCCTTTGCCGTCTCCAAAAACTTGGATTTCAATATGTCTCGGAGTTGTAAGATACTTTTCAATATAAACTTCTTGATTTCCAAACGCAGCTTTTGCTTCATTGCGTGCGCTCAAAAAAGCATTTTCAATTTCATTTATATTATTAGCTACTTTCATACCTCGGCCACCCCCCCCAGCTGTAGCTTTGATAATCACTGGATATCCAATATCACTACTAATATTTTTGGCGGAATCCGTGTCATGAACACCTCCAACCGAACCGGGCACACAAGGAACATTTAACTTATTCATTGTTTCTTTAGCAGTAATTTTATCCCCCATTACGCGTATATGATCCGCTGTAGGGCCAATAAATATAATACCATGATCATTTACTATATCAACAAAATTATCATTTTCAGATAGAAAACCATAGCCAGGATGGATTGCTTCCGCGCCTGTTATTTCACATGCAGAAATAATGGCCGGAATGGATAGGTAGCTTGCACCACTGGCGGGGGGGCCAATGCATACACTCTCATTCGCCATTCGAACATGCATTGCGTCAGTATCTGCGGTTGAATGGACTGCGACCGTTTGAATGCCCATCTCTTTACAGGCTCGAATTACCCGAAGGGCTATTTCCCCTCTATTTGCTATTAGTATTTTTTTAAACATTTAATTTATTATTCTATTATTAGAAGAGGTGATCCAAATTCAACGGCACTTCCATCGTCAACTAAAATTCTTGTAATTTTTCCCGATCGAGGCGAGGGAACTTGGTTCATTGTTTTCATAGCTTCGATAATTAATAAAGTATCACCCTCTTTGACAATTTTACCGATATTACTGTATTCTGAAGCCCCTGGTTCTGGGGCTAAATAAACCGTCCCAACCATAGGTGATGTTATAGTCCCAGGGTTATTTATAGGATCAGTTAGGTTATTTTTTACATTTTCATCATTTGAAGGAACTTCTGTTGTACTTGGTGATAGTGTAAATTCCCTTTGTTGTGCCCCTTGTGCCTGCCTGGCAACACGTACATTTAAATTATCATTTTCACCATAATCGCGCGCAACCTCCAATTCTGTAAGGTCATGCTCCCTTAATAAGACAGCTAATTCTCGAATAAAAGTTACATCTGATTCATGATTTTTTTTTGCCATTTGCTCTGGAACCTTTCTCATTAGGTATCTCTTGTACCCTTAATTTTGTAGTATACATAAATTGATCGAAAATTTAAAGTGTGATTTACCTGCAAGATAGTATTTTAACGAATATTCTTAATAATCTCTTTCATTTGATTAAAATCAACGAATCCTCTGATTATGTTTTCTTCTATTATAAATGTGGGTGTTCCGGAGATTTTTAACTTTTGACCTAGTGCTCTAATCTTTCTTAAATGACTAGTTACTTCATCAGAATATATATGTTTTAAGACTATAGAGGAGTTGATATTTAAGTTTTCCAAAAATTTTATTATACTATTTTCATTTAGATTAATATTTTCTGTCATTAGTTTGTCATGAACTATTCTATAGTCTTCCGGGCCATGTTTTTTTAGGACTGATATTGCTAAACGAGCGGATAAGGTGCTTTTTTCTCCTAAGATTGGATATTCTTTTATTATTAACTTAATATTTCCATCGGATTTAATAAGTTTTCTAACCTCTCTATGCGCTTTTCTGCAATAACCACAGCGGTAATCCAAAAACTCAATAATTGTTATATCACCGTTTAAGTTTCCACCTTGCCAGGAAATGTTATCGTTGAACAATTCGTCATAACTTGATTGAATTAGCGATAAATCAACTTCTTCTTGATTTCGTCGTTTTTTATTCTCTAAGTTTTGTACTGCTTCAATGATCACTTCGGGATTATTTAATATATAGGCACGTATTTCCGCTTGAATAGCTAATCTATCATTATCCGATAAATTTGAAAATATATCTGCTTTTGCTGAACACGTTATAAAAAGAACTAGAATTAAAAAAAACTTACTAATTAGCTTCAATTATTTACTCCAATTTTTGAACTAATATCAAGAATATCTTTGGCTTTTTGCCATCCGACAGAGCTTGACATTAATATTTTTTGCGCTCTTTTAGCATGCATTTGAGCTGCCTTAAAGTCACCTAAAAGCACAAAGTATTCTGCCGTTATTAAACTTGCTTGGCCGATATTACCATTACGTGCATATGCTAATGCTAGATATTTCAGCATTTTTGGATTTATAGGATCAGAATCGTAAGCTGTTTTTAGCACTTTTAATGCCTTGATATCATTTGGGCTTTTTTCAATTGCTAGATGAGATATTCCAATCCAAACTAACAGTGTGGATTCATTTGGGAGGATCTTTGACGCTTTTGAGAAAATGTCGATAGCTTTGGCAGCTTGACCAGTTTCCAAATACATTTGTCCCTCAAGCTCCATGAAGTAGGGATCTTTGGGTTTTAGTTTTTTTAATTTTCTTAGTGTTTCAAAAGCATTTTTTTGATCAGGTTTCAGATGCAATGCTATTGTTTTCTTTAATAAAGCTATTTCATCCTTTTCAATAGCATCAACTTTTTTTAATGTATCTACTGGATTTTCTGAAAAGGCACTTAATTTAGCTAACATTCTTTTATGTAAATAATTTAATTTCTCATCTATAAAGTATTCTGTTTTTTGGCTCTGTTTTATTATTTCATTTATATTCTGAGTGCGTTTTGTACTAAATGGATGTGTTCGACTATATGAATTTTGATTTATAGTAAGTATTTTTTCTTGCTCTACAAATATGTTCATTGCATTGATTGAATTGATAGGATCAATTTGTGCTAGTCGTAGCAGTTTTACACTAATTGCATCTGCGATAATTTCCTGACTTCGTGAGTGGTTGAAGTATTTATTTTGAGCTGCTGTTTCAAATCCAAGCGATATTGCTAATCCTGCATCTGTGCCAATTGTTGATGCAACAATAATACCGAGAATTAATCCTAAACTGGTTTGATTATAAACTGTGTTTAAATTAAGTATATTTTTTAAAAGATGACCTGATGAGATATGTGCAACTTCGTGAGCTATAACTGCTTGAAGCATTTCAGGAGTTTTTAGTTCTAAAAGCAAGCCAGAAGTAAAGAAAATATGCTTATTATCGAGCACAAACGCGTTCATATCTGGAGCCTGGATCAAAACTATTCTGATAGAGTTGGAATCAATATTAGCAACTTTATAAATCGGGTTGGCTATTATTTGTAAAGTACTCTCAATCTCGGCATCTTTTATTAATACTACGGCATCTGCTTTTATTGGAAATAATACGCCCAGACCAATCATAAATACTAGTAGATAAGTCAATAATGTCTTATGCTTTGAGAATTTCTCTTTCAAAATCTTTCCAGGATTATCTATTTAACCTGCCTTGTTTTGGCATTTTTATAAAACATTGCAAAACTCATAAAATTAAATATTCACTTTTCTTCAACAACATTATCTAAAGTTATTTGTTTCTAGACCACCAACCACTTCTGGGTGTTTTGGCTGCATTCTTTTTTTTCTCTGTGGCCTTATTCGGTTTGGTATCTTTAGCATCTACTGCTTTTCCCTTTTTTTTGATCGTTTTGACCTTTTCTTCAGGCTCTAACTGCGAAGTTGCATTCGATTTTTTTTCTGGAGCATCGGCTTTTGTTTTTCGCGGTCGTCCGATTTTTTTCTTTACTAAAACATCTTCAGGATTATTTTCTATTTTAGGGACTTCAGCCATTTTCGAACTTAGTGTCTTTCTTATGGGGGCTTTTCGATTTGATTTCCTTTTGCTCTTTACCTTTTCTTCGCCGCTTAATATTGTGTTGTCTTCTTTAGCTCCGGAATCTTCAGGTTTAGGAGCGATTTCCTCAAGCTTAGTACAGTCTTCGTTGTTGATTATTTTCTCTTCATGAATATTGTTATTCTTACTTTTACCACTTCGTTTTCTACGCTTCCTTTTCTTCTTCACCTGATTATTTTCTTCTAGGACACCTTCAGAAGAAATAACATCTTCTGAGGTTTCTAATGGTGTTTCGGAGATTTCAATAATACTCGTATCAACAGAGATAAGGTGTTTATCTGGTTTTAAAATTTGTCTGGTAGCCTCTTTAAATTTTTCTATTATATAGTTTGGATTCGTGATATTTGGTTGTGCCTCGATACGTATTGAAATGCCATTTCTTTTCTCGATTTCTAAGATATGGTCTCGCTTGTGGTTAATAAGGTAATTGGCAACATCAAATGATGTGGAAATTAATAACTCTTTATTTTTTCCTCTTACCGCTTCCTCTTCAATTTCTCTTAGTATCATTAATGCTAAGTTGTCGTCTGATCTAATAAGACCTGTACCGTGGCAATGAGCACATGGGGCGGTTGTAGCTTCAAGCATACCTGGCCTTAATCGCTGTCTAGACATTTCAAGAAGGCCAAAATTTGATATCTTACCTACCTGTATTCTGGCCCTGTCATCCTTTAATTTATCTTTTAACCGTTTTTCAACAGCATTGTTGTTACGTCTTTCATCCATATCGATAAAATCAATAACAATTAAGCCTGCTAAATCACGAAGACGCAGTTGACGTACGAGCTCTTCAGAAGCTTCAAGATTTGTTTTTAAAGCTGTGTCTTCAATTGAGCCTTCTTTTGTGGCTCTGCCAGAATTAACATCTATTGCAACAAGGGCCTCTGTTATACCTATCACAATGTAACCGCCAGATTTTAGTTGTACTGTTGGGTTGAACATCCCACTCAAAAAACTTTCAACCTGATATCGTGAGAATAACGGCATCGGATCATCATATTGGCGAATTTTTTTCGCATGGCTTGGCATTAGCATTTTCATAAATTCTTTTGCCGATTGATAACCTACTTCGCCTTCTACAAATATTTCATCTACATCTCGGGTGTAAAGATCTCTTATAGAACGCTTTATCAAGCTTCCTTCTTCATAAATCTGACATGGAGCTATGGATTTAAGGGTCAGATCGCGCACTTCTTCCCATTGGCGTAATAAATATTCAAAGTCTCTTTTAATTTCCAATTTAGTTCGGTTGGCGCCCGCTGTTCTCACAATGAGTCCAGTTCCTTCAGGTATATCTAATTCATTTGCAATTACTTTTAATCGTTTACGATCATTTGCGTTTGTAATTTTACGGCTTATCCCTCCTCCTCTGGCTGTATTGGGCATTAATACGCAATAACGACCTGCAATAGATAAGTACGTAGTTAAAGCCGCTCCCTTGTTTCCTCTTTCTTCTTTCACAACTTGGATTAGTAATATTTGCCTTACTTTTATTACCTCTTGAATTTTATACCTGCGTCGTCTTGGCTTTATAGTAGGTTTTTCACTTTGCTCATCCTTACTATCATTTGTTCCATCAGTCTGTTGAGTGACTTCGTTTGAAGCATCTTGACCTTCTGAGTTAGGCTCCTCATCAGCTCTATGTAAATTTTCTTTACTCTCTATTAACAAGTTATTTTCGTCTGTTTGAGCGACGTTAGAGATTAATTTATTTTCCAGCGCTTGTTCTCTTTGGTCAGCGTCTTCTTGAAGTTTTTTCGCGTAAGCTCGCTCTTCCTCAATAAGTAATTTTCGATCTTCCACAGGAATTTGATAGTAATCGGGATGAATCTCTGAGAAAGCCAGAAATCCGTGTCTATTTCCGCCATAATCCACGAATGCAGCTTGCAATGAAGGTTCTACTCTCGTTACTTTCGCTAAATATATACTTCCGGCCAGCTGTTTTTTATTCAGTGACTCAAAATCGAATTCCTCAACTTTATTTCCTTCAACAACGACAACACGCGTCTCTTCAGCGTGAGTGGCGTCAATAAGCATTTTTTTTGCCATTTTTTCTCTGCTCTGGTTAGTGCAATTAATTTTATTTTAAAAATTAATGACAACCTATTTATGGGCAACAAACTAGATAGATTCAATAATGTCTCATACTTAAAAGTATGTTTTTTAAAATTGAAATTTTTTGTTCTGTAGTTCATCGCGTTACAATTCTGGGTTAATAACCCACTGTTAATTTGAAGCTTCGCTTCACTTTCTAACCACTCTGTGGTTATTTTTTAGTTAGTCACAAATAATTTGATGTGAAAATCCAAAGAAACTTTTAGGCGTTTTAATTAAACTGGCCGTATTTAAAGTCAATACACTCCTCTTAAGAACAAGTACAATGTTATTTCAATAAAATTTTATTTTTGATTTATTAGATTTTCTATATATCCCATAATCTCTTTACGTTGATCGAAGGTCTCGTTACACTCTGAAGCCGAATATAATGAGACATTAGGCTAAGAAATGCGCGCTGAACTACAAAATATTGTTGATAAAATTACAAAATCATTAAAGCTTTTAGAGCAAAGAATGGATTTAGGTTCTGTTAATCATCGATTAGAAGAGTTTAATGCGTTGTCCGAAAATCCCTCTTTTTGGAAGAATCAAAAAAATGCACAAACTTTAATGCGCGAAAGGCAATTTTTGGTGAACCAGATTGAAACATATGAAAATCTAAGCTCTGAACTTAAAGATAATGTCGATTTAGTAGAATTAGCCGAGCAAGAAAGCGAAGTTGAAATTCTAGAAGAAATTGAAGAAAATTTGAAAAAATTGTTAATTTTCGCCCAAAAAAAAGAAATAGAGGCATTGTTGGATGGAGAGGCTGACGCAAATGATGCCTTTTTAGAAATAAATGCCGGTGCTGGTGGTACTGAGAGTTGTGATTGGGCATCTATGCTCTCACGTATGTACGTCAGGTGGGCTGAGCAACGAGATTATAAAGTTGAATTAATGTCAGAGAATGCTGGGGATGAAGCTGGAATAAAATCTGTAACTTACAAAATTCATGGTTTAAACGCTTATGGCTGGTTAAAATCTGAAAGTGGAGTTCATCGATTAGTCAGAATTTCACCATTTGATAGTAATGCAAAAAGACACACTTCTTTTTCGTCAGTATGGGTGTATCCTGTCATTGATGAAAATATCGAAATTGAAGTGAATCCGGTAGATATAAGGATTGATACTTATAGATCTAGTGGAGCTGGTGGGCAGCACGTTAACACAACTGACTCAGCTGTTAGAATAACTCATCATCCTACTGGAATTGTAGTGACTAGTTCAGAAAAATCTCAACACCAAAACCGTGATATTGCAATGAAAGCATTAAAATCGCGCCTCTATCAATTAGAATTAGACAAACGAACTGCTGAAATCTCGCAAGCACACGAGAGTAAAGGCGATGCGGGTTGGGGAAACCAAATAAGATCATACGTACTGCAACCGTATCAAATGGTCAAAGATCTCAGATCTAATATAGAAACATCTGATACGCAGGGTGTTTTGAACGGTAATCTGGATAAATTTATGGCTGGAGCATTAGCGTTGAATGTAATAGGCAAATCTCGTTCCGAAGCAAACTCAGAAAATTAAATTTTGTTAAATTGGCTTTTTTGTATTATAATTTGATTTTGAGCCACTTAAAGGTTCATCTTGTCTTTGGACTGAACCTTCGAAATGCGCACCACTTTCTATCGCTATCGTTTTGTGAATTATGTCACCTTCAACTTTAGCACTAGAAGTTAAGCGGACCTTTAAGCCCCTCACTCTACCAATTACTCTTCCATTAATAACAACATCGTCAGCTATAACTTCACCTCTGATGGTTGCCCCTTCACCGACGGTTAAAAGGTGAGCACGAATATCCCCTTCGATTGTTCCTTCGATTTGGACGTCTCCAGTTGTTTGGAGATTTCCTTTAATAGTTATGTCGGAAGACAAACTTGAAACTGGTGGCTTTGCTTTTGGCTCTGAAGACAACGATTTATTATCACTTGTCTGTTTTAATACAGAACTCACTGGTGTGGAAGTTAAAGGCTTCTCACTTTCAATACTTGATTTAGTAGTATTTATTTTATTTTTAGAAAACATTTCTTGCTGCCTTAATATATTTCATGGGGTTGATTGCTATTCCATATCTTCTGATTTCATAATGTAGATGAGTACCCGTACTACGTCCAGTATTACCCATATCTCCTATTACATCTCCACGAGCAACTCTTTGCCCCTTTTTTACACGAATTCTCTTCAAATGAGCATATCTCGTCGTATAACCCATTGCGTGACGAACCTCAATTAGTTTTCCATAAGCTCCACTTGGCCAGGCTTTTGTTACGGTCCCGTCAGCGGTTGAATGAATTTTTGAACCTGAGTAGGCTGCTAAGTCAATACCATGATGCATCTGTTTACGCCCCGTTTTAGGATCTTTTCTTATGCCGAAAGAAGAGGTGAAGCGGTGGTTTACATTTAAAGGATGGGACAATGGTGTTTGAAATGCCGCTAAACGATATAAGTTTAATGTGTCAAGGTTACTTAAAATTTCATTAGCTCTAGAATTTACGCGATTATCGCTGGAATGACCTTTTGAAATGAGTAATGGCATTAAAGGCCCCCCAGTGCCAGAATAACCTCTTCTCACATCTTGAAGGAGTTTATCAGTTGAAATACCTATATCTTCAAACATCTTTTCTAGAGGAGAGATTGAAACAGACACAGCTTCTTCTAATCTAGAGAAAATTCTTTCCGCCCTTTCTGTTGAGATAAGAGCCTTGTGTTTTAACTCAGCTATGGTTTTCTTTAAATCGTTGTTTTCCTCCGCTATGAGCTCTCTTTGTTTACCATTCTTCTCAAGTGCCACCGATAGGAAGTTAATAGTATCTGCAATTCCAACAGAATTTGAGTAAATTTTCTTATCATTTAACTTTAATGATTTTTGATCTAAATTATTTCTAAATTCTGCATTGTTCACAATTTTTTGTAATTCTTTAATTGCGAAGTTCAATTCTTTGTTATGGGTTTTAGAGTTTAAAAATGATGTTTGGTTTTTGGAAATCTCTTTAATAGCAGTATGAAAACGTTGCTGGGCAATAATTGCTATTTTTTCATGTGCGTCCCTTTCCAATGCTAGCGCATTTAGACGGTCTTTGTATTTTTGTTCTCCGTTGAGGGAATCAATGAGCTTGTCTTTTGAATAAGTTGTGTCTACCGCAATATAAGAAGTGGATATTATTGTCCAAATTCCCAAAATTAAAATAAAGACAAACCCAGCTATTTGTTGGTAAGGTTTTATGGTAAGATAAATTGTTTTACTATTTGATTTAATAAATATCCTTTTTGTATTAAATCTATTTGCAAACCATTCGCCTAATTTAACAAATTTACTCATTTAACAAGCTTTCTTAATGGTTCTTAAGTGCGTGATAACTCGCATACCATAATAAAAATTATGCTGTTTCGCAACAAGTTTGTCTAATTCTCTTGGTGTTCAAGTTTCTTGCTTGGTTAAAGGCCAGTAGAAATCTGGGGGCAATCCACTATCAGCTCGTTTCTCTTCATTAAATGGTGGTTTTAGCGTGGAGTGGAAATACTTTCGGACTAGTTTGTGAAATGTTGGCTTAGGATCAAGGTTATTTCGTCCACACAAAAAGTTAAACCATTTTGACCCATAGGAAACATGATTTACCTCTTCTGAGTAAATTATGTTAAGATATTTTACTGCCTTTTGTTCATTAGCATTTTCAAATAGGGTTATCATCTTTGGCGTTACGTCCAGTCCACGAGCCTCCAAAACCATAGGGACAACTGCTAGACGACCAAGTATGTCTTTATCAGTTTTTTTAGCTGCATCCCACATGCTATCATGGGCAGGTAAAGTTCCGTAGAATGAATTTCGATCTTTTAACAGTTCCGATAAAAGTTCAAAATGCTTAGTTTCATCTTTTGCTGCATTTACCCAATCATCATAAAAACTCAATGGGAACTTCACCTTTGAAAACCTAGCTATTATATCCCAATGGAGATCGATAGCATTCAATTCAATATGTGCTACTGAATGGATTAAAGCTATTCTACCCTTCTCTGTTCCAAATTTTCTTTTGGGCATTAAGCGTGGTGGAAGTAAATTTGGTTTATCTGGTCGAGCTGGAGCGCTTGGGCAGGGGGCATTTCCAATGCAAATCTTATTTCTGTTCTTTCTATCGTCCAACCAAAGTTCAGCATACATTTTAGAAAGTTTTACTTTAGTTGTAATATTTTTAGCAGATAATACAGCTACAGCCATTTCTGTTAATGAATTAGCTCTCATAGCGCCTGTGCAGTTTCAATTACTTCTTGGACATGGCCCTCTACTTTAACTTTTCGCCATGTTTTAATAATTGTTCCATTTTTATTAATCAAAAATGTTGATCTTTCGATGCCGTGGTATGTCTTACCATACATTTGTTTTTCTTGCCAAACTTGAAATGCCTGACACATTAGGCCCTCATGGTCATAAAGGAGATTTACAGATAATTGGTGCTTTTTTTTGAATTTTTCATGGGACGCTTGATCATCTTTCGAGACCCCAAAAAGCTCTATACCCATGTCTGAGAATTGTTCCTTGTGGTTTGAAAAGTCCTTAGTTTCAATAGTGCAGCCTGCGGTATCATCTCGTGGGTAAAAAAATAGAACAAAAGATTTGTTATCAAAATACTGTTGTGTGATTGTTTCACCAGTATCTAAAGTTGCAGAAAAAATTGGGATTCTAGTGTTATTTTTCGTCATGTAAGTGCCTTGTTGATTCTTAGTATTATCGAACTCAAAGTTAACATTATTTTTTTAAATTCAAGTAGTAAACTTTATTAATATGAAATATATCATATTTTAGAAAGATATATTGATGAATAATAAATGAAAAAACTTATTAAAATTTCTTTAAGTGTGTTTTTCTTCTTCTTATTTTGTTCTACTTTTGCTTTTTTAATTATTGGTTTCAAAGGTTTTTATGCTCCAAGTTGGGCTTTGAGTAAGTTCGAAAATGAGTTCAACAAACTTTTGGATGGTACTTCAGCTTCAATTGGTGAAGTGAGGATTCAATTTTTTAATAATGGTAAATTTCTTTCGACTAAGTTATTTAAGATAGTCTTAAAAGATATCAGCTCCAATCAATTGGCTTATTTAAATGAACTTGAAGCTACCTTCGGATATGAGGTTATGTCCTCTCAAAATCTCTTACCTAATTCATTACGTATATCAAATAGTACATTAATAATTAATCGAAATTTAGAAGGTGATTTTTCTTTTGAAGTGCGCGAGGGACAAGAACATTCTCAAATCACTAGTTATACTGAAATTATAGAAGTGCTTAGTTTGGTGGAAGAGACGTTAAAGTTAGAAAAATTTAAAAATTTAGATATATTTTCTGCCGTGAATACTAACGTTGCGTTTTTTGATAAGCGGTCTGGAAAAACATGGTGGTTTAATAATGGGGAGTTCTTGCTAGAAAATTTAGAAGATCGTTTGTTGGTTCAGTCTTCAGCAAATTTATTATATGGCGATAATATTAACTCTAGAGGTTTACTCAAGCTGGTAAAAATGCGTGGAGCAAAGGAAGCACAAATTTCAGCAAATATTGAAAATATAAAAATTAATGAATTGGCAGATCAATTTCCCGAATTTAATTTTCTATCAAATTTCAATCTACCAGTATCAATTTCCTCTACTGTTACCTTATTGGACAATGGAAAACTGGAAGGATTACAAGGTGTTTTAGAGACAGGTGAAGGTGAAGTGATTTTACCTCAACCAAATAAAAGTTTTTTAGTAAAAAATGGAAAAATTTATTTTGAGTATGATCGGAACGAAAGTAAAGTGGATATAAAGCAGGTTTCCATTGATACTGAGTTTGGCGCTAGCATTGGAACTGGTGCACTGTACTTAAATAATCTGGATTCTAGGGCCCTAATAGCCACCGGTCAATTTGAATTAAATGATACAAAACTATATGCTTCTAATGCTCTTCAGCAGGATTTAGAAATAGAAAAAATTTTTACTGATATTAGGGTGGATCTTAATAGTAACTCTATAGAATTTGGACAATATTTTGCTCAATTTCCAACTTTCGGAATTGTTGGAAATGGTAAATTAAAAGCTTCTAGCCATGGTGTGACTGGGTTATCTAAATTTAGTATTTCAGATTTGTCGACTGAAGCATTAGTAAAATCTTGGCCTTTCAAAAAAGGTATGAAGAGCAAGGTCTGGGCAGTCAAAAATATAAATAAAGGTTATTTTAAGAATATAAATGGTGAGGTGTCTCTTGACCCGATTAAAGGTCATAATGTTCAGGTTAGTTTTGAATTTGATGATGCAATTTTTCAGGTGTTAGAAGGTTTAGGTCCGGTAATTGAGGCGAATGGGTACGGTGCACTTACAAATAATACCTTCAGCATAGGCCTTGAAACTGGTTATCTTTCCTCAAACTCTAAAGACTTAATAGATATTTCAGGTTCGACACTGATTATAAAAGAGGACGAGAACCTTATCCCTAGCATTTATATAGATATGATGTCGGTTTCTAGTCTACCGGCTACATTTAAAATTTTAGAAGGGTTGCCAAAAAAATACCAAATCCCAGAGAGCTTATTATCATTAAAGATAAAAGGCATTTCTTTGGCTAATACAAAATTGTCTTTTCCGTTAGAAAATAAACTTCAGGAAAAACAAATTTCCTTTTCAACGTTTGCTGAACTTAAATCTATTTCTTCAAATCACATAATGGGTAAAAAGAATTTTTTTGCGAAAAATTTATATCTTAGGGCGGACGATAATGGGATGTCAATTCAAGGTGAGGTTAATGTTGGTGAACTTTCAATTAATGTCGATTGGAAGAAATCTTTTGAATTAAATAAAGTTCGGGATAGTAAGCTTGAAGGCAAGGTTGCAATTTCAAATACAGTGTTATCTGCTTTGGGATTAAATTTACCTGAGTTGAAGCTCCTAGGTGAAACCACTGTAGATATTTCTATGCTCTTCAAAGAAGGCTCTCCACCAGTATTTAGGATGAAATCTGATCTTAAAGGCTTGGGTATGAGTTTGGAAAAAATTGGTTGGGAAAAACCAGAAGGACTATTGGGTGATTTGCAACTAGAAGGAAATTTGGGTTCTTCACCACAGATTTCAAACTTATTCTTTTCTGCATCTGATTTATCACTTAATGCTAAATTATCATTTAAAGAAAATGGTGATTTGAAAAGGTTGATATGTTCATCATTGATCATTCAGGATTGGTTAGATGTGATTTTAGAAGTAAGCAGTGATAACCAAAACAAATTTTCTGTCAATATTTTGGGTGGAGATTTGGATCTAAGTAAAATCAAGAACGGCAGTAAAACAGAACTATTAAATTACCCTATTTCTATGGAATTAGATAACTTAGCCATTTCCAATAATATAATCTTAAACAATTTTAGAGCTGATTTATCCTTGAGGGAAGAAGATATTGGAGATTTTACAGCAAAATTAAACAGTGGGCCTTGGATCAGTGGTGAATTAAATAGTAGCGAGCATGGTATCTCAATAAATATAGCGTCTGATGATGCGGGTTCAGTTTTAAGGTCATCAGGAATATTTAAAAATGCACGGAATGGAGAATTATCAGTAATTTTGATACCGTCGAGTGTTGACGGGTATTACGACGGAGAGATAATCGTTAAAAATACCCGTGTTGTTAATGCCCCAGTGCTTGCTGAATTATTATCCGCTGTAAGCGTGATTGGATTATTGGAGCAAATGGATGGGCAGGGATTAGCTTTCACTGAAAGTAAAGCAAATTTCAGTTTTGGGCCGGACGTCATTGAAATTCGTGACAGCAGCGCTATTGGTGCATCAATGGGTTTGACAATGATGGGTTATTTTTATCCAAATACTGGAGCGATTGAGGTAAATGGAGTTATTACTCCTCTATATGCTGTAAATGGAATATTTGAGCAAACTGGCCTATTTGCAGGTCTTTTAGGTAAGAAAAAGGGAGAAGGTGTGTTTGGATTTAATTATGAATTAAAAAGCAATAACAATATGCTACTTATTGATGTTAATCCTTTGTCAATTCTTACACCTGGCGTTTTCAGAGAACTTTTCAACTCAACGATGCCAGAGAGATTAGAATGATTTTAAACGACTTTGATTTTGTCCTTCCTGAAGAATTAATTGCTTTAAGGCCGGTTAAGCCTAGAACATCTTCGCGGCTTTTAGTAGCCGCAAATGGATCTTTAACCGATGCGAAGTTTTATCAATTACAAAATTTTTTACGCGCAGGTGATCATTTGGTTTTAAATAATACTCGTGTCTTAAAATCATATATTTCCGCCATCAGAATAAGACGGGAAAACAAATTAGTTTCAGAGGCAAAAGTTAAATTTAATCTATTAGAGAAGATTTCTAAAACAAAGTGGAAAGTTTTAGCTAAACCTTTGCGAAAATTGAAAAAAAATGACATTTTAAAATTATCAAATGGTAGCTCTTTATTAGTTTTATCTGTCTCAAATGCTCATGCGATAATTGATTTTCAATTAGATGCTACTGAGAAGTTTGAGGATTTATTAAATAATGTGGGTCAAATGCCGATACCACCTTATATACTAAGAAAACGAAAAGTTGATAAGCACGATGACATTGATTATCAAACTGTTTTCGCACGTTTCAAAGGGTCGGTCGCTGCTCCGACAGCCTCGCTGCATTTTGATAACTCTATAATAAATAGATTAGAATCTATTGGAGTTAAATTGTCGTATGTCACTCTTCATGTAGGAGGGGGTACTTTTTTACCGATAAAAACTGATAATATTTCAGATCACAAAATGCACAGTGAGTATGGTGTTGTATCGCCTGAAGTTGCTGAAGAAATAAATCAGACAAAAAAAATTGGTGGGCGTCTTATAGCAGTTGGCACAACCTCAGCTAGATTACTTGAGACTGCATCTAATGATAATTTATGTTCATCATTTGAAGGTAATACTGATATTTTTATAAAACCAGGCTATGACTTTAATTTAATTGATGGTTTGATAACTAATTTTCACTTACCAAAATCTACTTTGATTATGTTAGTTGCTTCATTGATTGGCTTGAAGGAATGTAAAGACTTGTATTCCTATGCCATTGAAAAGAAATATCGGTTTTTTTCTTATGGCGATAGCTCTCTTATAATGCGAAAGTCTTAAACAGTTCAAATCAGTCGTTTTTAATTCATTTTTCGTATTAAATTAGTTTATGCGATCTCATGCTAAATGAGTTATTATCTCTTCGTAGGCTGTAAACTTCTTTGAGAATTTAATCATTTTTTTATTTGTTGGGAAATGGGTAATGAGTGTTGGGTTAAAAAATTCTTGGCCTCTTTTTTTGGGTATGCTTATGCTCATGATTGGTAATGGTTTGCAGGGTACATTGTTGGGAGTGCGTGGAGGGATCGAAGGGTTTAGCCCAGATGTTATGTCTTTGGTTATGGCGGGTTACTATATTGGCATCTTGGGGGGATCGAAACTAGCACCTTTAATGATAAATAGGGTTGGTCATGTTAGGGTTTTTGCGGCATTAGCTTCATTAATATCAGCTTGTTTTATTTTATTCCCAGCATTTCCGTCGGAGTTTGTTTGGTTCATCCTTCGGGTAATAGTTGGTTTCTGCTTTTCAGGTGTGTACGTGGTATCGGAGAGCTGGTTGAACGATATTTCGACAAATACGAATAGAGGTAAAATTTTATCATTTTATCTTATTATTCAAACATTAGGTATTGTTTTGGCTCAGATATTATTAAATTTTGCGGATCCAAATGGTTATAGTTTGTTCATCATTGCGTCGGTTGTGCTTTCACTGTCATTCACCCCAATTCTCTTGTCAGTCACTCCAGCCCCCCCCTTTGACACTACAAAACCAATGGGCCTGAGTAAGCTTTATAAAACGTCTCCATTGGGGGTTGTCGGATTATTTTTTTTAGGGGCAATATTTGGTGCACTCTTTGGGATGACTGCTATCTTTGGTACAGAAAGAGGCATGTCGGTTAGTCAAATCTCTATCTTCGTTGCTATTATTTATTTAGGTGGGATGCTTTTCCAAATGCCTATTGGTTGGCTTTCGGATCGCATGGATCGAAGATATTTAATTATAATTTTGTCATCTATTGGTGCATTTTTTTCAATTTTACTTTTGATTGTCAGTTATAACTTTATGATATATCTTTTTGTTGCATTCATAATTGGTGGTATGTCAAATCCACTTTATTCGTTGTTTATAGCTTACACTAACGATTTTTTGGATCATGATGACATGGCCGCCGCTGCTGGGGGGTTGGTTTTCATCAATGGACTAGGTGCAATAATAGGACCAGTGATGGTTGGGATGTTAATGTCAAAATTCGGTCCCGATAGTTTTTTTGCATACTTAGGTGTTATCCTAATCCTTACTACCGTGTATGCACTGTATAGAAATACGCAGAGAGTTGCGCCTTCTGTCGAAGAGACGTCTTCCTACACACCTATAACCCCTTCCTCATCACCAGTTGCAGTTGAGGTCGCTCAAGAAATTGCGATAGAGGCTGCGATAGATGAATTAGATGAAGAGATTTCATAGTTTCAATTCTTAAGTGTTAACTTTGCAACATTTGTTTATTACTGTTTTTTATTGCTTGCAATTGTTCGTTAACGATGAATCAGTGTGGATAATATTTTAGTAATTGGAGCGGCAAATGGAAACGCACACTAAGATTATTAAGTTTTGGATCGATGACCTGAAGCAAGAAGATTGGTTCTCAGAGAGCGACACATTAAATAATTTGATGGTGGAGAAATTTTTTCCTATTTGGGTTAAAGCTTGTAAAGGTGATCTTGATTTTACTCCTACGACACCTGAAAAAGCGTTAGCTTACATACTCCTAACGGACCAATTTCCAAGAAGAATGTTTAAAGAAAAAGTGAAATCATTTCAGAGTGATCATTTAGCAAAGAAAATTGCTAAGAAAACGATTAATATGAATTTTGATCTACGTGTTCCTGAACCTCAACGTCAGTTTTTTTATTACCCATTAATGCATTCTGAGTGCCTTTCAGATCAAGAACGTTGTGTGCGATTAATGTTAACTAGAATGCCTAAAACCTCTAAAGAACAAATAAAACATGCAAAAGCACATAGGCAAATTATTAGATCTTTTGGTAGGTTTCCATTCAGAAATAAAGTCTTGAGTAGAACTTCACGAATTTCAGAACATTTTTACCTTAAGTTTGGTGGCTATAGTAAGACTTTTAACGAACTGCAAGCGTAGTTTTTTTATCCTTTTACTGTTGTTAAATCTGAGTTCTCTGATAGGGCATTAGATTAATAATTAGCAAATGTTTGAAGGAAATTACATGAAGATGTATGACATGATTGTTATTGGGGGTGGGCCTGGAGGTTACGTATCAGCCATAAGAGGCGCTCAGTTAGGGTTGTCAGTAGCATTAATCGAAAAAGAGGATTTAGGGGGGATTTGTCTAAATTGGGGATGTATACCAACAAAATCACTGCTTAATTCTGCAAAAACATTGGCCACAATACAAAATGCAAAACAACATGGAATAAAAATCAAGGATTTGACAGTTGATCATAATGTGTTGTTTCAGCGCTCGAGAGAAGCTTCTGAAAAATTAGTTAAGGGTATCTCTCACTTAATTAAGAAAAATAAAGTTGAGTTTTTTTCTGGGGAAGCAATTCTATCAGGTTTGGGTGAAGTGACAATTCAAGGTGAAAATCCATTAATTTTAAACTCTAAAAATATTGTTATTGCAACAGGAGCAAGTGCTAGAACCTTGGATGGTATCCAAACCGATGGAAAAAGAATTTGGAATTATAAGGATGCTTTAAAAGGATTATTCATCCCAAAAAAATTATTAATAGTTGGTTCTGGTGCCATTGGAATGGAATTTGCTTCTTTTTATAATTCAATAGGTTCAGAGGTCACCGTTGTTGAGAGTATGGATCGAATTCTTTTAAATGAAGATATTGAAATTTCAAAATTTGCAAATAAATCCTTTGTTAACAAAGGAATTAATATTATTCTTAATTCTAATTTGGAAACTGTCGTTGGGAAAAAGAATTTTATTGAAGCTAAAATCAGCACTGATAAAAAAGAACTTAAATTTGACGCAATCTTAGTTGCAGTTGGAATTATTGGGAATATTGGTTCGATCGGTTTAGAAAATATAGGTGTTAAAACCAAGTCAAATCATATTGTGGTTGATGAATATTGTCGAACTAACGTTGATGGAATATATGGAATTGGTGATGTTGCCGCTGCACCGTGGTTGGCTCATAAAGCCAGCCATGAGGGCATTATGGTTGCTGAATTAATTGCCGGAAAAAACCCTCGTCCGCTAAATAAGGGCAGGATTGCAAATTGTACGTACTCTTATCCGGAAATAGCATCAGTAGGACTAACCGAGCAGCAAGCGTTAGATGCAAAAATTAACATAAATATAGGTAATTTTCCATTAATTGGAAATGGAAAGGCTGTTGTTGTGGATGACACAGATGGCTTTATCAAAACAATTTATAATTCAGAAACTGGTGAGTTTCTGGGTGCCCATTTAATTGGTCCAAACGTTACAGAATTAATAAGTTCTTTCGTCATTGGGATGGGGTTGGAAATAACTGAAGAGGATTTTATAAATACGATCTTGCCGCATCCAACTTTGTCAGAGGCAATACATGAAAGTGCGCTTGACGCTGTAGGTAAAGCAATTCATGTTTAATTTTTATACTGTAGTTGCTTCTAGGGCCTGAATAATAGGTAAAAATGATTTGGACGATAGTGACGCTCCACCTACAAGACCGCCATCAACATTTTCTATTTTAAATATTCCTGACGAATTATCTTTATTGAGTGATCCACCATAAATAATTCTGATCTTTTTACCGATAGTTGTTCCAAATTTATTGCACAATAGAGAGCGGATTACATAATGAACATTTTTTATTTGTTTTGGCGTTGGCACTTTTCCAGTCCCAATGGCCCAAATTGGTTCATAAGCAATAATTAGTTTTTGTTCATTTATGTTGTTTGGTAATGAGCGATTAAGTTGCCCAGTTATGTGTTCGTTAGTTTTAGATTTCTTTGCGATATCTGCATTTTCACCAACACATAAAATGGTAGTTAATTCATGTTTCCAAGCAAGTAACATTTTTTTCTTTAATAAACTATCGGATTCCTTATAGGCCTCTCGTCTCTCTGAGTGACCTATAATTACATAGTCAGCACCTAAGTCTTTTAACATTTTAGGAGAAACGTCTCCTGTGTGCGCACCTTTATCATTTTGATGGCAATTCTGAGCGCCTATCGAAAGAGCTGAGCTTTCTGTTTTTGATATTATAATTGAAATTAAAGTAACTGGTGGAAATAAAATAACTTCAGTTTTGATTTTTTTTGAAAGATCAATAATTGAGTTAATCTCATCGATATTTTCTCTGAGACCATTCATTTTCCAATTTCCAGCAATAACTTTTCGACGCATTTTTAATTCCAATTATGGCTTAATTACATTTGAAACATCATTTGCACTATTTTTTAAATTTCTATTTGCAACTTGAGAGCAATATTATTTGCTGAACATGCTTAAGCATCTGCGAATTTAATAGATTCCCCACAGCCACACTCTTCAGTGACGTTGGGATTGTTGAATTTAAAACCACTTTCCAATAGCGATACCTCATAGTCAATCACTGATCCTAAAAGAAACATTTGAGCCGTTGGAGCGACCATAACGCAGGCTCCACCTTGCTCCACAACAGCATCATTTGGATCAGTATCATCAACATATTCCATCGTATATTCCATTCCAGCACAGCCACCCTTTTTAACACTAATGCGTAAACCTTTGTGGTTAGATGCATGCATTAATTTTGAAATTTGGCTTACTGCTTGGTCGGTTAAACTAACGATATCTTTTCCTGGATTATTAAACATTACATGAATCCCAATTCTAATCGTGCCTCATCGGACATCATATCCATGCCCCATTGAGGTTCCCAGACAAGCTCCACGTTCACTTTTCTAACGCCAGGAAGTGGTTCTATGGCCTCTTGAACCCATATAGGCATCTCTCCTGCTACGGGGCACCCTGGCGCCGTGAGTGACATTTTCACATCAACATCGCTATCTTCATTAATGTTTATCGTATAAATCAAACCAAGATCATAAATATTTACAGGTATTTCTGGATCATAAACAGATTTGCAAGCTTCTACAATTGTATCATAAATAGCGTGCCCAGTAGAGGAAGGAGCAATAAGAGGGGAACCTTCTAATGTGTTGTCATCCATTATATTACCTGACGTTTATTGTATGGCATCAATATATAGTTTCATATAATCTGGTTCTATAGCGAAATATAGTATTATTATTATAATTTAGGCATTTTCTGTTTTAAAAGTAAATATACATGAAAAAATTCAATTTTAAAATAACTAATGAAGAGGGCTCAGCACGTTTGGGTACCATTTCGACTAAACGTGGTAATATATCAACGCCAGCGTTTATGCCTGTTGGCACAGCAGCAACGGTAAAAGCTATGATGCCAGAAAGTGTTCGCTCAACTGGTGCTGAGATCATCTTAAGTAATACTTATCATCTCATGTTGCGCCCAACAGCGGAGCGCATTTTTCATCTTGGAGGTTTGCATAAATTTATGAATTGGGATCGACCCATATTGACAGATAGTGGTGGATTTCAAGTAATGAGTTTATCCAAATTAAGAGACATAAAAGAAGATGGTGTTACCTTCAAAAGCCATGTTGATGGATCAAAACATTACCTTTCTCCTGAAAAGTCTATGGAGATTCAAAAGCTTTTAGGTTCTGATATCGTGATGTGCTTTGATGAGTGCACACCTTATCCAGCAACTAAAGCAAAAGCTGAAGAATCTATGGGGATGTCGATGAGATGGGCTAAAAGAAGTAGAGAAGCATTCGGTAATAGGCCAGAACATGCATTATTTGGAATACAGCAAGGTTCAATTTTTAAAGACCTAAGAGAACAAAGCGCAGAAAAACTTAGTAAAATTGGTTTTGATGGTTACGCAATTGGAGGCTTAGCCGTAGGCGAAGGACAAGAGAAGATGTTTGAAGTTCTTGATTATGCTCCAGATCAATTACCTAAAGAGAAACCTCGCTATTTGATGGGTGTAGGCAAGCCTGATGATATTGTAGGTGCAGTACAGCGAGGGGTCGATATGTTTGATTGTGTTTTACCATCTCGGTCTGGAAGAACTGGGCAAGGTTTAACTCGATATGGTGCAGTAAACCTTAGAAACTCAAGACATAAGGATGATGGAAGGCCATTAGACTCACTTTGTAGTTGTCCAACTTGCGTGAACTACAGCAGAGCGTACCTCCATCATACGATAAAAATTGGTGAAATTATTGGTTCAATGCTTTTGACTTGGCATAATTTGCATTACTATCAAGAATTAATGGCAGATATTCGAAAAGCGATAAAAAATAATGAATTTTCGAAGTTTGTTGATGAATTCCATAAATTGCGATTAATCGGTGATACTGAAAAAATTTAAAATACTAGAATATCTAAAAGTCTTACTCTTTACCCTTGACAGTAAGCACTTCCAACCCCATTTCAAATCAAGTAATATAATTCAAATAAGAAATTTCTTCGTAGCTTCAGCCACGTTGTAATAAATCAAAAAAGGCTCGTTTTATGACTAATATCAACAATAGTTATCCAGTTTTGCCATTAAGAGATATTGTGGTTTTCCCACACATGATCGTACCTTTGTTCGTTGGTAGAGAAAAATCCGTGAGGGCTTTAGAAGAAGTTATGCAAGATGATAAAGATATCGTATTGGCGTCACAGATAGATCCAAATGAAGATGATCCAAATAAAGATGGTATTTATAAGGTAGGCGTAATCGCAAATGTTTTGCAGCTTTTAAAGTTACCTGATGGTACTGTGAAAGTATTAGTAGAAGGTCGCGAAAGAGTAAAAATAAAGGATTTTATTGATAATGCTAATTATTTTGAGGCGGAAGCTGAAATTTTAGCAGAAGTAGACGGAGATGCTGTTGCTACAAAAGCGCTTTGTCGTTCTGTTGTGGAAGAATTTGGAAAATATGCCAAACTTCGAAAAAATGTTCCTGAAGAGGTTTTATCAACTGTAGGAGAGACGAAGGGGGCATCAAAGCTTGCCGATATCGTATCCGGGCATTTGGGTCTCGATATAGTGGAAAAGCAGGGATTGCTTGAAACTCTAAATATTGCTGAGCGTTTGGAGAAAGCCTTTACGCATATGAAGGGAGAATTATCCGTTCTGAAGGTAGAGAAAAAAATAAAAACTCGAGTGAAAACTCAGATGGAGAAAACACAACGAGAATATTATTTAAATGAACAAATGAAAGCTATTCAAAGAGAATTAGGGGATGGCGACGATCAATCGGAAATGGATGAGCTACTCAAGAAAGTTAGTGAAGCAAAACTTTCGACTGAAGCTCAAGAAAAAGTTGATGGGGAAATTAAAAAGCTTAAAAATATGTCTCCTATGTCAGCTGAAGCAACTGTGGTTAGAAATTACTTAGATTGGATTTTGTCACTTCCTTGGGGTAAAAAATCAAGATTGAAGAAGAATCTGAATAGGGCGCAGAAAGTATTAGATGATGATCATTATAGTTTGGAAAAAGTAAAAGAACGCATAATTGAAAATTTAGCTGTACAGCAACGTTCTTCTAAATTGAAAGGGCCAATTATGTGTTTAGTTGGACCTCCTGGGGTTGGCAAAACATCTTTGGGGAAATCCGTCGCTCGTGCTACTGGGCGAGAATTTATTCGAATTAGCTTGGGTGGCGTGCGGGATGAAAGTGAGATAAGAGGTCACCGAAGAACTTATATCGGCTCGATGCCAGGTAAAATCATTCAATCAATGAAAAAAGCTAAAACTAACAATCCATTAATATTGTTGGATGAAATTGACAAAATGGGTCAAGATTTTAGGGGAGATCCTGCAAGTGCAATGCTGGAAGTATTGGATCCAGAGCAAAATTCTACATTTACTGATCATTATCTAGAAGTTGAATACGACCTATCGGATGTGTTGTTCTTAACTACTGCTAATAGTTATAATATGCCTGGACCTTTGTTAGATCGAATGGAGACAATTGCGCTTTCTGGCTATACTGAAGAAGAAAAAGTTGAAATTGCCTGTCAACATTTGTTGCCTAAGCAAATTAAAGGCCACGGCTTAAAAGCAAAAGAATTTTCATTAGATAACGATACGCTTTTGGAAATTATTCGCCGCTATACCCGTGAAGCTGGAGTAAGAAATTTGGAACGCGAATTAGCAAAAATTTGTCGTAAAGCTGTGACAAAAATTGTGAAAAAGGAAGCTAAAGATGTAGCAGTAGGTCTTGGCGATCTTGAAGATTTACTAGGCGTGAAAAGATTCCGTTATGGGCTTGCAGAGCACGAGGACTCTATTGGTGTTGTGACTGGGTTAGCATGGACATCGGTCGGTGGGGATTTACTATCGATCGAGGCTTTGAAATTACCTGGAAAAGGTAGAATGAAGACAACAGGAAAGCTTGGAGATGTTATGAAAGAGAGTATTGACGCTGCATCTTCTTTCATACGTTCAGTTGCTCCTAAGATGGGGATAAAACCTACATCCTTTGAAAGGATGGATATTCATGTTCACGTTCCTGAGGGAGCGACGCCAAAAGATGGCCCATCGGCAGGTGTTGGTATGGTCACGTCAATTCTATCTGTGTTAACAGGCATTGCCGTAAAGAAAGATGTTGCTATGACAGGAGAGGTTACTCTACGTGGTAACGTTTTACCTATTGGAGGCTTGAAAGAAAAACTGTTAGCAGCGCTTCGAGGCGGGATTACAACTGTGCTTATTCCTGCAGAAAACGAAAAAGATTTAAAAGAGATACCATCTAATGTGAAGGAAGGTTTGGTGATTATTCCAGTTTCACATGTGAGTGAAGTGTTAAAACATGCTCTTGTTTCTGAACCAATTCCAATCGAGTGGGATGCAGAAGCTGAAGAAGCGAAGGCTTTGGCAATCTTGGACAAACAAACTCACGGGTCTACCGTGGCACATTAATTTCTGAAACGTGATTAAAATTTAGTAATTAATGGGTTGATTTCAAATACAGACTAAATTCTCATTATTTTCTGAAGGTTGTTATTTCTCTATTGCCATACAACACTTAGCATGGTTAGAAGTCTTTAAATAAGGGTGATTAGCTCAGTTGGTAGAGCGCTTCGTTTACACCGAAGATGTCGGGAGTTCGAGTCTCTCATCACCCACCACCTAACCCATTGAAATCGTTTAATAACCCTTATTTACTCGATTATTATAACTCTTTTGTCACTAGTTTTTCTAAAGACAATAAAAATAAGCAAAAAAGATAATAGTGTTTTTAACTCAGATTATATCAGACAACGATAACCATATTTAAGGTAGCGCCATAAACTTAAAGCAAGTTGAGTATGGCAAATAACCAGATAATAGGTAAAACTTCAACAATGAAGTATATTGTTGCATTGATTAAATTAAGAATTAGCGAACTTCTGAGTTGGAAGAAATAGATGTCTTTGGGGATAGAGGCATATAATTTGGTAACAAAGTTTGAAAGCTTTTCTCCTCACAGAACTGGTGGAGTAGGTAATCAAAAAGTAATTGATTGGCTGACGAATTATCTCAAAGCTTCTTTTTGGACAGTTCACTTAGGTGACTTTAGTTATCAGCATTATGACGGTAAATTTAGAAGTCAAACGTATAACATCGACGGGATGTTGCTATATTATTCTGTGCTAGGAAAGGGTAAAATAGAAAATCCATTATTTTTCAGACTTGATGACGGTATGGAAAGTTATTTTACTAATTCGTCAAACTTGCATGAACTGGAAGAGTTAATTATTCAGAAGTTAGTTAGAGATGCTCAATTATCTGGCTATGATGGAGTAATACTTGAAAGCATCTCAAAGTCTGAGCACTTAAGTGCAATCAATTCTCACAACGCCTATGACTTAAATTTCCCAATTATTTTAGTTGATAAAGAAACTTTCAATTACATCAGGGATAAAAAAGATTTTAGTATTTCTTATGAGGCTTCAGTCGTAAAAAATCAGTCATCTAATATTCTGGCAACTTATAATATCAGAAAAAAAGATTCTCCGTTTGTAATAACTACACCAATTTCAGGTTGGTTTTCGTGTGCTGGTGAGAGGGGATGCGGTGTTTCAATTGCATTATTGGTTGCTCGGGAGATCGCAAAATATCATTCTGTTGATTTAGTTTTCGCTAATGGCCATGAGCTGGGATATAGAGGCGCCTATAAGTTTGTAGAGTCTTACGAAAAAAAACCTAAAGCGGTTTTGCACTTGGGATCATGTTTAGCGAATAAAGATACTGATTTTACTGGGATATGTTATTCTAACAATTTTAAGGATATTTCTGATAATTTAGCTACGTTGGAAATTTTAGCAAAATCACCTGATGATAATGTCTCTGAAAATGAGTGGGTTGGTGAAAGTAAATGTTGGGCTTCAAAGAATGTACCCATGTTATCCATAGCAGGAACAAATCCTTATTTTCATACAGAAGCTGATGTAACTCCTTCTGTGACCTCACCTGCTATTTTA
>Ga0206679_10000747_pt1 | contig 27313 bp, 21 predicted proteins | sample M110012015metaG_FD_155464 | JGI IMG/M metagenome (GOLD analysis project Ga0206679, IMG submission 155464) | Ammonia-oxidizing marine archaeal communities from Monterey Bay, California, United States - M1 100m 12015 | ecosystem: Environmental > Aquatic > Marine > Intertidal zone | place: USA... | reverse complement strand
CTTGAAAATAAACTGACCTATAAAGGCTTTGGAGAAAGTCAACCTCTAGGATTGGATAAAAAGAGAAACAGAAGAACTTCTTTTGTTATTTTTGACTAATTTTAAACAGTATCAGTCTGCCAATATGCCCAGCTCTTTCACTTATTTGTGTGGCGTTATCACCTTCAAAATTTTCAGTTAAAGTAGCATTCCAATGTAGGAGCCACCTTTCTAGGTGCAAGTGTGTAAAAGGAATATGTTTGTTAAAGTCCAAATGCTTTTGCATTAAGTTAGCTTGGTATTTATCGCCTCCCCAAAGTAGGTTCTCCCAAAAATCACAAATTATAGGTAAGTGGCTTTCCCAATCAATCTTTATCTTTCCAGTAAATACAGGAGCAATTTTATCATCTACTAATACCTTTTTATAGAATTCAGCAACTAATAGCTCAAGGTCTTTTCTTTGTCTAATATCTTGCATTAATTAAAAATATCCTCTTTACTTTTAGGCTGCTCTTCACCTCTCCAATTAAATCCTTTTAGGTAACGGTTCTTTTCCTCTACATCTTGGTAGGGGGTAGTAGTAGAGGTAGGTTCAACTTCATAGGTAACCTCTTTTAACTGGTTGTCTTTAAAGTAGAGTATCAAATCGGTACACTCAGTATAGTTGAGTCCCATTTTATCATTTGTTTCCTCATCTTTTATAATGAAGATGCTTTGTCCGTTTCCTTTTACATCCATGCGTCTCATTTTATTATTTGTAAAATAAGCGGTCATGTCCTTTCCTTTTATTTGGTTATAATCCAAGGAGTCCTCTTTTGCAATAATCATAGGGTTAGGCTTTAAAAACATATGAGATATTTCACCTTTATGCACCAGGAATTGCAAACTATCAGCAGTTATCTGAAAGCCATCTGACCAGAGTACAGGCCTGTCATACATCTCAACAATAGAGTCTGTAAAATTATAGCTAAGGGAATCACATTTACCTTGAAAATCAGTTTTAAAGAACTTTACTTTATTGTAGGCGAGTATCTTTTTTGCTCCTTCCTTTTGTTGACTTACAAATTGCTTGGCGTGCATAAATAAAGTGTCCTCTTCAAATAGTAATTCCAACATAGGTTTTTCACTAATGATTACTTTTTCTTTTGCTTCAAAATACTCTGCAATTCCTCCAAAAACATTCATATTTTCAACTGTATCAATCAATTCCACATTACTGAATGCTTTGCCGTATTGCTTGTTTTTATTGTAATATAAACTATCGCCTTTCAGTAAGTAATTATCAGTAGTAATATAGGAGTTTTCTCTAAACTGTGCAATGTCGGTTTTGGTATTGTACCAACCGTTTTCACAATAAATAGTTTTGCTATCCGAAATGATAAAGGAAGGACCAAAAAAGTAAGTAACCTCACTATTGGAATTGTAGTGCATATTATCGGTAAGTATCGTGTAGTCCTTTGCTAATACTACTACTGAATCCTTAAAAATAAACTTATGTATATTGGAATGGTAAGCCCCTTTTTTAGAATTGATTGTTTTTTCATTGTCAATAATAGTTCCATCAGTAGGATAGGAGGCAATATTCGTACTTAAATTGTAAAATACTTGTTCGGTATTTAAGGTCATGTGCTTGTCAATAAGCACTACATTTCCTTTTATATCAGCTTTGTTCTCCAAGCCAAAATAAGTAAGCATTTTCCCTGTTAGCGTAATGCTATCACCTTGGTTAATTTTAATTTTACCAAAGGCTTTCATTTTATTTTCTGCAGTATAATGATAAGCTGAATCGCAAGTCATTACAGCATCATTATGCTTAAAGGATACATTCCCAATTAAGCGCCAATAATCAGGATGAATATTAGTGTTAGCATAGGTGTTGTCCGCATTCAAAATTTCTATTTTTTTACTTTCCTGAGCAATAAGGGTTGTACTCAATAGTACAAGTAAAATATGAAATAGAATTCTCAAATTTATCTGAATAAAGTTTGTTTTCTATCAGGACCAACTGATACAATTGAAATAGGAGTTTCCAAAACATCTTCTAACCAAGCAATATAATCGTGTACTGCCTTAGGTGCTTCCGATAAGTTTTCTAATTGCATTAAATCCATTTCCCAACCTTCAAGTTCCCTGTAAACAGGAGTAAGGCCTTCATTGTCCTCAAATGGAAGGTAATCAATCTGCTCACCATTTAATTCGTAATGTGTACAAGCTTTAATTGTATCTATTCCTGATAATACATCCGCTTTCATCATCATTAATTGAGTAACCCCATTAATATTGATTGCATATTTTAATGCAGGAATATCTATCCATCCACATCTTCTTGGGCGACCAGTAGTTGCTCCAAATTCATTTCCTACTTTTGCTAAACGAGCGCCTACTTCATCAAACAATTCTGATGGAAATGGTCCGCTACCAACTCTAGTACAATAGGCTTTAAAAATTCCGAATACATCACCAATTTTATTAGGTGCAATTCCTAAACCAGTACAAGCACCAGCCGTAATTGTATTGGATGAAGTAACAAAAGGATAAGATCCAAAGTCAATATCTAAAAGTGCACCTTGAGCTCCTTCAGCTAATATTTTTTTGTTTGTTTTTAAAGCATTATGAATATAATGTTCACTTTCGATATGATCAAAGCTATTTAAAGTTGCCAAAGAAGCAAACCATGCTGATTCTAATTCTTCTAATTCGTACTCAAAATCATAGAAATTTAGGATTTGAATATGTTTTAGTTTTAGCTTCTCATATTTTTCTTTAAAATCAACACTAGAAATATCACCAACTCTAAGTCCGTTTCTACCTGTTTTATCCATATAAGTTGGTCCTATACCTTTTAGGGTAGATCCAATCTTCTCTTTTCCTTTTGCTTTTTCACTTGCAGCATCCAACAATTTATGAGTAGGAAGGATAAGGTGAGCTTTCTTTGAAATTAATAACTCTGACATAGGAATGCCAAGGGCCTTAATGTCATTTATTTCTCTTTCAAAGATAACAGGATCAATTACTACACCATTTCCAATTAAATTTATAACTCCAGGATGAAATATCCCTGAAGGTATAGTGTGCAATACATGTTTTATTCCATCAAATTCTAGGGTATGACCAGCATTTGGTCCTCCTTGAAAACGAGCAATAATATCGTATTTTGATGTTAATACATCTACAATCTTTCCCTTTCCTTCATCTCCCCATTGGAGTCCTAATAAAACATCTGCTTTCATCTGTTATTTTGAAATTTCTAGTTATTTATCTTTGTTTGACAATCTTGGCATAAGCCATATAAATTAAGAGCATGTCTACTTATCTTAAAGTTCATGCTTTCTTCAATTACATTTTTAATTCCTTGTATTCTTGGGTCGCAAAACTCAATTACTTTATCGCAACTAGTGCATACTAAATGGTCGTGCTGACGATTAGAATATGATTTTTCATATTGTGCTTGTGCCTTACCAAATTGGTGTTTTCTAATCAAATGACAATCCAATAAAATTTCCACAGTATTGTAAAGTGTAGCACGGCTTACACGGTAGTTTTTATTTTTCATCTGAATGTACATTGACTCAATGTCAAAATGCCCTTCAAACTCGTAAATTTCGTTTAGGATTGCATAGCGCTCAGGAGTTTTCCTTTGCTTGTTTTCTATCAGATATTCTGTGAATATCTCGGTAACGGTTTCAATTACTTTCTGGTTTGACACAATTGCGTTATTAAAAAACAAAAATATAAAAAATTGCTATTCTGTGATGGTAAATACTCAATTAGATTTGCAACAATTAGCTGTGTTTATAAGTTCGTGTTATTGAGGTGATTGCCTCTACTTTTTTAAGTTTAGTTGTTAGTTCTTTTAAGAAAGATACATTACGAACCTTTAAGGTTATAATTCCTTCAAAAACACCATCATCACTACTTATATTTATCGACTTAATATTTACATTCATTTGGTTAGAAATAATCTGTGTAACTTTGTTCATAAGTCCTAAGCTATCAATTCCTTTAATGTTAATTGTTGCAATAAAGTCTAATTCTTCTTTACTAATCCATTTAGCTTTTAAAATTCTATAAGCATAGTTTGCTCTTAACTGTATAGAATTAGGGCAATCTGATCGGTGGATTTTTATACCATCAATAACTGTTAGAAATCCAAAAATTGCATCTCCAGGAATAGCATTACAGCATTTTGCCATTGTATAATCAAGCACCTCATCATCATCATTAAAAACTATTGTTTTTTTATTGCTTTTAACTGCTGCTTTTGATACTGGTGGTCCGTATATTTTATTTTTAATAGTTTGATACCAACCACTACTTTTCAATTGAGCAAATTCTTTTATTTCAGTATTTGAAATTGCTCCTGTTCCAAATCGGAAGTATAGCTCAAGAGATGTTCCTGTATCAAAATGTTTAATTAACTCTGTTTCGGTATGCTTGGAGAATTTTATTTTGAGGTGTTTCAATTTCCTTTCTGCAATCTCTTTACCAACTCCAGCAATTCGTTTCTGGTCTTCTTTTAAAGCAGATTTAATTTTTGCTTTTGCTCTTGAAGTAATTACAAAACGTAACCAATCTTTTCTTGGTCTTTGCTTGCTTGAAGTAATTACTTCTACTTGATTTCCACTAGTTAATTTATGACTCAAGGAAACTAATTTTCCGTTTACCTTAACCCCCATACATTTCAGGCCAATATCCGTATGGATCGCAAATGCAAAATCAAGTGCTGTAGCTCCTTTAGGTAACGTTTTTAAATCTCCACCAGGGGTGAAGATGTATATTTCACCAGAATATAGATTGAGCTTAAAATCATCAATAAAATCTATAGCGTTGGTTTCAGGGTTTTCTAAAAGTTCCCTTATATTATTTATCCATTGATCTAAGGAATTTTCTTTACTTCCTTCTTGTTTGTATTTCCAATGAGCTGCATAGCCTTTTTCGGCTATTTCATCCATTCTTTTACTTCTTATTTGCACTTCAACCCACTTTCCATCATCACCCATTACTGTGGTGTGTAATGATTCGTAACCATTAGCTTTAGAGGTAGAAATCCAATCCCTTAACCTATCAGGATTTGGTTTGTAAAAATCAGTAACTATGGAGTATACTTTCCAGCAATCTGCTTTTTCAGTTTCTGGGGAGGAATCAACAATAATTCGGATGGCAAACTTGTCAAAAACATTATCAAAATTTACACCCTTTGTTACAATCTTATTTCTGATAGAAAAGATAGATTTTGGTCTACCTTTTATAGAGAAGTCAAGTTCATTTTCTTTTAACTTTGCTTTAATTGGTTTACAAAACTTAGTGATGTATTTTGTGCGTTCTTCCTTTGTTTCATTTAGGCCTTCAGCTATTGCTTTGTAGATTTCAGGTTTAGTAAATTTTAAGCCTAAATCTTCTAGTTCAGTTTTTATAGAATAGAGCCCTAGCCTGTGAGCTAAAGGAGCATAAAGGTATAAGGTTTCAGAAGCAATTTTTAGTTTTTTATGAACCGGCATTGCATCTAAAGTTCTCATATTATGCAGCCTGTCGGATAGCTTAATAAGAATCACCCTAACATCATCCGATAAGGTAAGGAGCATTTTCCTAAAATTCTCAGCTTGCATGGATACATTCTTGTTAAATACATCCTGAATTTTAGTAAGTCCGTCAATAATTTTGGCTACTTTCTTTCCAAATAATTTTTCAATATCTTTTAGAGTATAGTCGGTATCTTCAACTACATCATGCAAAAGCGCACAAATAATAGAAGTAGTTCCTAAGCCAATTTCTTTAGCAGCAATATGAGCAACAGCAATAGGGTGATAAATATACGGCTCACCCGATTTCCTTCTCATGTGTTTATGAGCTTCAACAGCCAAGTTAAAAGCTTTCCTAATATCTTTTTTATCTTCCTTATTTGTTTTGTCAGCACAGGCACGCAAAAGCGATTTATACTTATTAAGTATATCTTTTTTTTCCTGTTCTAAATCTATTGGCTGCATCTTGAAATTAAGCGAAAATAGGGTACTTACTCATTAACTCATTCACCTCATTTCTAACTTCAGTAATTACAGCTTCATTTTCATAATTCATAATTACTTTGTCAATTAAATCCACAATATAAGGAATAGTATCTTCTTTTACTCCTCTAGTAGTAATTGCTGGAGTTCCAACTCTAATCCCTGAAGTAATAAAAGGAGATTGAGTATCGAAAGGAACCATATTTTTATTAGCAGTAATGTCAGCTAAAACTAATGCATTTTCGGCATCTTTCCCAGTTACATTTTTACTTCTTAAGTCAATAAGCATACAATGGTTTTCAGTACCTCCTGAAATAACTTTATACCCTTTATCAATAAAGCATTGTGCCATTAGTTTTGCATTCTTTATTACTTGTTCTCCATAAGCCTTAAATTCTGGTTTTAAAGCCTCTCCAAAAGCAATTGCTTTTGCTGCAATTACATGCTCTAAAGGTCCTCCTTGACTTCCTGGGAAAACTCCTGAATTTAAAATTGCAGACATCATTCTTGTTTTCCCTTTAGGAGTTTTCAATCCCCATGGGTTTTCAAAATCTTTCCCCATCATTATCATTCCTCCTCTTGGGCCTCTTAATGTTTTATGAGTTGTAGTAGTTAGTATATGACAGTGTGGAGCAGGGTTGTTTAGTAATTTAGCAGCAATTAATCCTGCAGGATGTGCAATGTCGGCCATTAAAACAGCACCCACTTTGTCAGCTATTTCTCTAAAACGTGCATAATCCCAATCTTGAGAATAAGCTGAAGCTCCACAAATAATAAGTTTTGGTTGTTCAGCTATTGCCGTTTCTTCTAATTTATCATAATCTACTTTTCCACTTTCTTCTTCTACATTATAGAAAGAGGTTTTGTATAATTTTCCTGAAAAATTAACAGGAGAGCCATGGGTTAGGTGTCCTCCATGTGATAGATTAAATCCTAATATTTTATCACCAGCATTTAAACAAGCTAAAAGTACAGCTGAATTTGCTTGTGATCCTGAATGAGGTTGCACATTTACATACTCAACACCAAATAATTCTTTTGCTCTATCAATGGCTAATTGTTCTACTTGATCAACTACTTCACAGCCTCCATAATATCTTTTTCTAGGATATCCTTCAGCATATTTATTGGTTAAACAAGAGCCCATTGCTTGCATTACTTCATCACTTACAAAGTTCTCTGAGGCAATTAATTCAATACCATTTCTTTGTCTTTTGTCTTCCTTCTCAATTAAATCAAAAATTATTTGATCATTTTTCATCTGATAATTTATTTAAATTTCTATTTTCGTGAACGCAACAAATGTATATATTTTATGAATAGAATTAAAGAACTTTTTGGAATAAAATATCCAATAATTCAAGGGGGTATGATATGGTGTAGTGGCTGGGAGTTAGCTTCAGCAGTAAGTAATGCGGGTGGATTAGGATTAATTGGTTCAGGTTCAATGTATCCTGATGTGTTGAGACAGCATATTAAAAAATGTAAGGCAGCAACTACTAAGCCATTTGGGGTAAATATTCCTTTGCTATACCCTGATATTGAAGAGCATATAAATATAATAATTGAAGAAGGAGTGAGGGTAGTATTTACTTCAGCAGGAAGTCCTAAAAAATATACGGCTAGGCTTCAAGAAAATGGTATAAAAGTGGTTCATGTTATTGCAAATAAAAAGTTTGCTATTAAATGTGTTGAGGCTGGAGTGGATGCAATTGTTGCTGAAGGATTTGAAGCAGGAGGACATAATGGTGCTGAGGAAATTACAACTATGTGTTTAATCCCAATGATTGCAGGTGCTGTAGATATTCCTGTAATTGCTGCAGGAGGAATTGGAAGTGGAAAGGCTATGTTGGCTGCTATGGTATTAGGTGCTGATGGAGTGCAAATAGGGAGTAGATTTATTGCTAGTGAAGAATGTTCAGCTCATATTAATTTTAAGAATAAGGTTTTAACTGCTGATGAAGGAGAGACAGCTTTAACCTTAAAAGAATTAACTGCTGTTCGTATGATGAAGAATGAGTTCTATCAAAAAATCCAAAAAGCGTATGCTGAAAATGCGTCAAAAGAAGAATTGAAGGATTTATTGGGTAGAGGAAGAGCTAAAAAAGGCATGTTTGAAGGAGATTTAGCTGAAGGTGAATTAGAAGTCGGACAAGTGTCAGCAATGATAAATAAAATAATGCCTGTGGCTGATATAATTGATGAACTAGTGCAAGAGTTTGAGGCAGAAAAAGGTAGGGTTCCATCTTTGTAGAATTTGAATACGTAAGATTTTTTTTTTTTGATAAAACTGTAATTGCTTATTCAAACTTAAATGTTGTATATTTGTGGCAATTTAAAAAATACAACTATGAAAAAAAAATACTTATTAATTGCACTATTTTCTTTATTTTCATTCCAGAATTCATTTGCTCAACTTCCTAACGGATCAATTGCGCCAGATTTCACATTGGTAGATCTTAACGGAACAAGTCATACTTTATACGATTATTTGGATGCTGGTCAAACTGTTTTTCTTGACTTTTCTGCTGTTTGGTGCGGTCCTTGTTGGTCATATCATCAGACTCACGCTTTAAAAGATTTATATGAAAATCATGGTCCATCTGGATTGCCTGGTGTTAATTCTACCACTACTAATGATGTAATGGTTTTTTATATAGAAGCTCAAGGAGCTTCTATAGCAGAGCTGAATGGTGGAGGGAGTTCTGTTGGTGATTGGGTTACTGGAACTCCTTATCCTATAATTTGTACAGATGGCTCCCCAAACAGTCAGTCTATATCAAATGATTATCAAATTGGCTATTATCCAACAGTTTATCAAGTTTGTCCTGACAGGACGCTAACTGAATGCGGCACAACTACTTCACCATATTCGTTAATAACTACTTGTTTACCTCCCCCATCTTTTAATAATGATGCAAGAAGTTTCATGAATAACTCAGCAGGTTCAGGTTGTTCATCTGTTACACCAGAGATATCTATTCAAAATTATGGTCTTTCTAACCTTACAGAAGTGGAAATTGAAGTATCTCTTAATGGAGTTTCTCAGTACTCAACTATATTTAATCAAATATGGAGTAATTCAACAAATTCATATCAGCCACTTAATTTATCTACTCTTGATTTGGTAGATGTTTTGCTTGATCCAATAACAGGACTAGTTAATGGTGATGTAATTTCTATTGATGTTAATATGCCAAATGGAGTAATTGATTCAGATCCTTTAAATAATCAGGTAATTTCTTTTGCTGTTGATCTTGGTTTTGATAATGCTTACTGGGATGGAGCTTTGTCTATTGATGTTGCTGGAGATAATCAAAACTCATGGTATTTAAAACAAGTAAGTAATAATCTTATTATTGCTTCTGGATTTGGAGGTGTTACTGGTGCAACTAATTCTCAGCCACTTGTATTTAATGAATGTTATACCTTGCAAAGTATTAATGGTGCTAATCTAGCATATACAGTTACTGATGCTATTGGGAATGTAATATTAGATGGATCTGCATCTTCAGTTGAAGATTTTGATAATTTTACTACTGGAAATGAAGTTTGGACAGTTAGCGTCTATGATAACCAAATTAGTAATGTTTCTGTATACCCAACCCCTGTAAAAGATAAATTATATATTGATGGTAAATATGTTAGTTTAAGATTTATTGATTTGTTAGGAAAAGAAGTATTACATTCAAAGTATGTAGAATCCATTAATGTTTCTAATCTTAATGATGGACTATACTTATTAGAATTCACATCTTCTAATAAAAAGTTTTATAAGAAAATACAAATTACTAAATAATCATTAATAAAAAATAATCAATTTTAAAGAATTAGTTATAACTGATTTATTATAAATAATATAAAATATGAAGAAGGTGTTTTTGTCATTAATGCTAATGTTTGTTAGTTATTTTTCTTTTTCTTCTCATTTTATGGGAGGGGAAATTACTTGGAAATGCCTAAAAGGCGGTCCTAATATAGGACAGTATGTTTTTGAAATGAAAGTCTATAGAGATTGTGATGGTATTACTTTCTCTCAGACTGCTCAAACATTAACGCAACATAACTACCCTGCATTAGGACAAACTTCTCCAATATTACTGAATTTTATTTCTATAAACGATATATCACCTACAGGTGCTGCTAATTCAGGAAATGCTTGTTTTGATTGTAATAATGGTGATGTTGGAGCTGTTGAGGAGTATATATGGAGGTCTGATCCAATAGCATTTGGTGGTAATCCTCCTCCAGAAGGTTGGCATTTTACTTGGGGTAGTTCTGCTAGAAGTGGACAAATCACAAATGGTATGGCTAATGATCCTTGGACATTAAGAGCTGTAATGTATGCTTATGATAGTGATTTTCCAAATGGTGTTTATTTGCCATCAAGCCCATGTTACGATTCTTCACCTGAATTTAAAGAATTAGCAAAAACTATTATTTGTACAGGATATCCTTTTGCTTATTCTCATAATGCTTCTGATGAAGAATTAGATGAAATTACTTATTCTTGGGCTGAGCCTTTAGGTGATTCTTGGTCTTACGATCCTTTAAATCCGAATGCAACAGCTTTAACCTTTGCGCCTTCTCCTCCTTATTCTGTAACTTCACCTATACCTGGAAACCCAACTTTGGATGCTCAAACTGGTGAAATTGCATATAATTCTTCAACTTCAGGAGTATTTGTAACTTGTGTTAAGGTAGAGGCAAGAAAATGTGGACAATTAGTTGCTGAAATCTATAGAGAAGTGCAAGTAATGTTGTTAGATTGTAGTATTTATAATCCTCCTACTGATGGGTTTAATGATCCTCCTGTTATTACTCCTGCTTTTGCTGGAGGTCTTAATGAAACAACAGTTTATGCTGGTGATTTAGTTACTTTTAATATTCAAGCAGAAGATTTAGACACTTATACTGGTGGTGTTGCTCAAGATATTATTTTAGATGTAACTGGTGGGCAGTTTTCAGCTGATTATATTGATCCAAATTTATGTGCTAACCCCCCTTGTGCGACTTTTAATAATGGTACACCAACTATTACCCCTCCATTCTCTGCTCCAACTATAGTTAATGGAGTATTTGAATGGCAAACACATTGTGATCATATTTATGTTGCTGATGGTTGTGTTAGTAGTGGTATTACTTCAAATGTATTTACTTTTTCAATTAAAGCTTTTGATGATTTTTGCCCTGCAAATGGAATTAGTATTGCTACTATTAAAATTACGGTTGTTCCTCCAATTCCTGATTTAAGATGTGTTTCTATTGAAAATAATGGAGATGCAACATTAAACTGGAAATATATTGATAATGCTCCGCCAACTCTTGAGCCATTTTTTGTTTGGCATGCAACTAGTTTTGCAGGTCCATATACTATGCTTGATAGTGTTATGTTTCCTATTAATACTTATACGCATATAGGTGTTAATGGAAATGATGCTTCACAATTTTATTTTTTATCAAATAAAGATGGTTGTGATACAACAGGGGCTGACTTGCATTCAGATACTTTGCAAAGTATATATATGGACTTAACGCCTACAAACCTTGGGATGTCTGTTGATTTAGATTGGAATGCAATCCATGACCCTTTATTATCTACTTCAGCTATTGATTATGATTTATTTCTTAAAAGAGGAACTTCCCCTTTTGTGAATTATTTAACAGGCCCTTTGTTAAATGCTCAATATGATGCTCGTTCTTGTGTTGATGATGTGCAGTTTTATGTTGAAATTCCTGATGCTAGTGGTTGTGTTTCTAAATCATCAGTGGGTATTGCTAATCTAGCAGATACAACTATCCCTATTATCCCTACTATTACTGATGTTTCTGTTGATGCAAATGGTAAGGCTATTATTTCTTGGTTGCCTTCTCCTGGAGCGGACATTTATGAAATATATATTATGGATTCGCAAGGGTGGTTAACAATAGGAACAGTTAATGCGCCAACTACATCTTTTTTATATAGTTCTTCTAGTGCTGATAAGTTATTTGAAACTTTTAGTACAAGAGCTTTGGATAGTTGTGGGAATACTAAAAATTCAACTCTTGAACATAATTCCATTTACCTGTCGGCTGACCTTGATGAGTGTACACATGATTTGACTTTAACTTGGAATAACTATATTAATTGGAAAACTAATGTTAGCTATTATACTGTTGTGGTTGAAGAAACAGATTTAGCTGGAGTTACTACAATTGTTGATACTAATTTAGTTGATTTAACTGAATATGTTGTGAGAAGTTTAACTGATAATTATTCCTATAATATATATATAGTTGCTAATGATGGAGATACTGTATTTTCTGCAACTTCCAATCAATTATTGCTAGTGCCTAATCTTCCAAAAAAACCAGATTATAATTATATTGAATACGCAAGTATAAATCATGATAATGGTTTTGTTGAAATTAATTGTTTAGTTGACAATACTGCAATCATTGATCATTATGATGTAATGCGTTCATTGAGAGAAATTAATGATTTTAATAAAATTGGAGAAGTTCCTTTTGAAGGAGGAACTACTGTTCATTATAGGGATGAATTTGCTAAAACAAGTTATAATTATTATCAATACCGAATTTACCCTGTTGATACTTGTGGGATTAGGTTATCTGCTCCACCTGTAAATATGCCTGAGTATAAAAATGATACTTCATTTGCGCAAACTATTTTATTAGAAACAGAAATAAATTTGGATTATAGTGATATTGATCCTAGTTTAGATAATGAATATACTAATACTGTTACATTCAATGAATATGATAAATGGCTAGGCAATGTTTCAGAATATAGGTTATATCGTTCTGTTAATAGAGAGCCGTTTAATTTATTACCAATTTACACATGGGATAGGGTAAATTATCCTGATGAGCCATTAGAGTTTATTGATATTGTTACTGAATATGGAGAAGGAAATGGTAGGTTCTGTTATTATATTGAAGCTCTAGAGGGAAATATAACACCTTATGGTCCTGTTGTTGAAGGGAGTTTTTCTAATATTTCTTGTGTGTCACAAACTCCAATTGTTTTTGTTCCTTCCGTGTTTACTCCTAATGGTGATGAACATAATGAAGTGTTTCATCCTGTAACCTATTACGTTTCAGAGAATGGGTATTCTTTTACTGTTTATACTAGAAGTGGGGGGATAATGTTTACTACTAACGACCCTGAAAAAGGTTGGGATGGTACATTTAAAGGTAATGTTGTGCAGGATGGAAATTATATATATCATTTGCAATATATAAATGGTGTAGGGGATTTAACTGAAAAAACAGATATAATTACTCTAGTTAGGTAATAAAAAATAACCTTTATAAAATAGTCCCTTTTTAAGGGACTATTTTATTATATAATATGTTAATTTTGCGTAATTTTTAAATTTACTAGTATGAGCAATAAAATAATGAAAGAAGGACTTACTTATGATGATGTTTTAGTTGTTCCAGCATATTCTGAAGTATTACCTTATATGGTGAGTACAAGTACTCAATTCACTAAAAACATTACCTTAAATGTTCCTGTTGTAGCTGCAGCTATGGATACAGTAACTGAAAGTAGAATGGCAATTGCTATTGCACAAGAGGGTGGAATTGGAGTTTTGCATAAAAACATGACTATTGAACAACAAGCTTTGGAAGTAAGAAAAGTGAAGCGTTCAGAAAGTGGAATGATATTGGATCCAATTACTTTAACTATGTCGGCTACTGTTGGTGATGCCTTTAAAATGATGCGTGAAAATAGTATTGGAGGAATTCCCATTGTTGATGAAGAAATGAATCTTTTAGGTATTGTAACCAATAGAGATTTGCGTTTTGAAAAAGATATGAGTCTTGATATTGCTTCAGTAATGACTTCAGGAAACTTAGTTACTACTGAATTAAATGATTTAGAAAATGCTGAAAGTATTCTAAAAGAAAATAAAATAGAAAAATTACCTATTGTTGATTCTGATAACAAATTAGTTGGGCTTATTACTTTTAAGGATATTATAAAAAATAGAATGCGTCCAAATGCCTGTAAAGATAAATACGGTAGATTAAGAGTAGCTGCTGCCGTTGGTGTTACAGGTGATGTTTTGGAAAGAGTAGAAGCTCTTACAAAAGCATCAGTTGATGCTATTATCATTGATACTGCACATGGACACACTAAAGGGGTGGTGGATGTATTGAAGAAAGTAAAAAGTAAGTTTGCAACTATTGATGTTGTAGTAGGGAATATTGCAACTGCTGCAGCTGCTCAAGCTTTAATTGATGCTGGTGCTGATGCAGTGAAAGTGGGTATTGGTCCTGGTTCAATTTGTACAACAAGAATTGTAGCTGGTATTGGTGTTCCTCAGCTTACAGCCGTAATGGATGTTGCTGAAGTTACTAAAAAGAATAATATTCCTTTGATTGCTGATGGTGGTGTGAGGTATTCAGGAGATATTGTAAAGGCTTTAGTTGGAGGAGCAAATACAGTAATGTTAGGCTCTATTATTGCAGGTGTTGAAGAGGCTCCTGGAGATACAATTATTTTTGAAGGTAGAAAGTTTAAGTCTTACAGAGGAATGGGTTCTATTGATGCTATGCAGGATGGGTCAAAAGATAGGTATTTCCAAAGTGGAGAGGTGGATGCAAAAAAATTAGTTCCAGAAGGAATTGTAGGTAGAGTAGCTTATAAAGGAACTTTAGGAGAGGTTATCCACCAAATGATTGGAGGACTTAGAGCTGGAATGGGTTATACAGGTTCAGCAACAATTAATGATTTAAGTAATGCGGAATTCTTGAAAATTACTGCTGCAGGGGCTGCTGAAAGTCATCCTCATGATGTTACAATTACTAGAGAAGCACCAAATTATAGTAGAAAATAAATTTAAAGAAAAATAAATGAAGAAGATTGGATTAAGTATTTTATGTGGAGCATTTGCATTGGCAACTACGGCTCAAGATTTGCTAACTATTGAAAATGAAAAAATATCGTTAGAAGAATTTAAAACAGTATTTTATAAAAATAATAACAATACTGAACTCACTAAAGAATATTTGGATGAGTACATGGAATTATTTGTTAATTTTAAGTTAAAAGTAAGAAATGCTGATGAGTTAAGCTTGGATACAGTTGCTGCTTTTATTACTGAATTAGATGGCTATAAAAAGCAACTAGCTAAGCCCTATTTAAAGAATAAGGAGTTTGATGAAAATATGCTTATTGAGGCGTATAATAGAATGAAAGAGGATGTGAAAGCAAGTCATATTTTAATTGCAGTAGATGAAAATGCTACAGCAAAAGAGGAGAAAATTGCATATGATAAAGCTCTAGCTATTCGTAAAGAGATTATTGATGAAAAAATTTCATTTACTGATGCTGCAAAAAAGAATTCTGATGATAAATCGGCTGTAAGTAATGGTGGAAATTTAAGTTATTTTACTGCTTTTATGATGGTATATGATTTTGAGTCGGCAGCTTATACTACTGAAATAGGAGAGATTTCAATGCCTATTAAAACCAAATATGGTTACCATATAATTAATGTTACTGACAAGCGTAAAGCAGTTGGTGAGGTAAAGGTAGCTCATATCATGTTCAAATCAGGACAAGGAGCTGATGAAAAAAGATTGAATGAAGCAAAAGATAAAATTAATAAAGTAGCTGAGCTTTTGAAAAATGGAGAAGAATTTTCTGATGTAGCCGAGCGTTTTTCAGAAGATAGATCAACTGCTGTAAAAGGAGGGAGTCTTCCTGCTTTTGGAGTAGGGAAAATGGTTCCTGAATTTGAGTCAGTTGCTTTTGGATTAAAAGAAGTTGGTGCTATTTCTGCTCCTTTCCGTACAGAGTATGGGTGGCATATTATTACTTTATTAGAAAGAAAAGGAATTCCTGTATTTGAAGAAGTAAAGGCTGATTTAAAACGTAAAATTGAAAGAGATTCAAGAGGGGAATTAAGTAAGCAAGCCTTATTTGCTAAATTGCATAAAACATATAAAGTTGTGAATAAGCCAACTGCTTATACTGCATTTCGTAAGGGGGCAGCTAATGGTGTGGCTTTAGGTACTTTTAGCTCTTCATCAGTAAATACTGCTACGCTAGTTATTATTAATGGTAAAGCTATTTCGGTAAGCTCATTTGCTGAATATATTTTAATGAATCAAACTGCTGGAAGTGATATAGATGAAATGTATACTGCTTTTGTAAATGAGGAATTATTAGCCTATGAAGAAAGTCAGTTAGAATCAAAATACCCTGAGTACAAAGCATTATTGCAAGAATATCGTGAAGGAATTTTATTATTTGACTTAACCAATGCTAAAGTATGGACTAAGGCAGTAGAGGATACAGTTGGGTTACAAAATTTTTACACTGAAAATAGCAGTAATTATGTTTGGGAAAATAGAGCAGATGCTACTGTATATAGTTGTATTGATTTAGCAACTGCTAAGCGTGTAAAAAGAGCTATTTATAAAAAACATAGAGGTAATATTACTGATGCTGAAATCTTAACAGCTGCAAATACTGATGCTCCTTTGAGCTTACAAATAAATGCTAAGAAATTTATAAAAGGTGAAAATGAATATGTTGATGCTGTGGATTGGAAAGTAGGTATTGCTGGTGATATTAAAACTAAGGATGGTAGTTATATTATTGTTGACATCCATGAAGTATTAGCGGCAGGAGTGAAGGAATTAAACGAAACAAGAGGGAAAGTAATTTCTGATTACCAGAATACTTTGGAAGCAGAATGGATTGCGTTATTACAAGAGAAATATAGCGTAAGTATTAATAAAGAAGTACTCTATTCGCTTATAAAATAGTCAATGAAAAAACAGCAAATTTTTATACTTTTAGCATTTTTAATGTTTGCTGTTGCTTGCTTTAATGATGATGGTAAAAGAGTTCTTGCAAGTGTAAATGAAAAGGATTTATTGCTTTCGGAGGTAGTAAAAGAAATGCCAGAGGCTACTGAAGATAGTGCTTTTTTTGTTGAGCGTTATATGAATCTTTGGATTAGAAAACAACTCATGATTTATCATGCGGAGATAAACTTAAGTAGTGATTTGTTGGATTATGAAAAGCAAATTAAAGAATACCGTTCTTCCCTTTTAATTTATGCTTATCAGCAAGAGTTAATCAATCAAAATTTTGATACTACTATTTCTGAACAATCGGTTACTGATTATTATGCTCAGTATAAGGATGAGTTTAAATTAGTGAAAAATATCTTTAAGGGAAGGTATATTGTGGTGGATAAATCAGCCCCTAAGTTAAAAGCTCTATCCAAGTGGTATAAGTCTGATAAAGCAGCCTCAATTGAAGATTTAACTGATTACTGTCAGCAGTTTGCCAAAGAGTATTATTTAGCGGATAGCAGTTGGCAGTATTTTACTACTATTAATGAAAAGCTTCCTGAGTTAATTACTGAAGAAGAATACTTTTTAGCACACACTAAAGGAGTGTGGTTGGAGGACGAGCAATACCGCTATTATATTTACATTAAGGATTATCAAATAAAAGGAAGTATTAGTCCGTTAGCCTTGGAACGCGAGAAAATCCGTAATGTACTTTTGAATAAAAATAAAATACAATATTTAAAGCAACTTGAAGATGAATTGTATCAGAATGGTTTAGCTTTGAAAAAAATTAAAATTTACTAATGAATAAAATTTATTACTTCCTAATATTAGCTTCATTTAGCTGTAGTTTATCGGCACAATCGGTTGATAAAATTGAAGCTGTACTAGGAGATGAGATTATGTTAACCTCTGAAATAGAATCGCAATATTTGCAATATTTATCTCAAGGGAATATTCAATCAACTGAAATAAGATGTCAGATTATTGAGGATTTATTATTCCAAAAACTGATGATTAACCAAGCAAGGATTGATAGTTTGGTAGTTTCAGATGAAGAGATTGAAGCAGAGATTAGTAAACGCTTATCTTATTTTGAAAGTCAATTAGGTTCTGCTCAAAAAGTAGAAGAATACTTTGGGAAGCCAATAGATAAAATTGAATTAGAACTTACTAAAGTAATAGAGGATCAGTTTTTAGCACAAAGAATGCAAGCTCAGCTTACTTCAGCTATAAAAGTAACCCCTGCTGAAGTAAAAGATACTTATGGTTTATTATCTGATGCTGAAATTCCAACTATGCCAACTCAAGTAGAGGTGGCTCAAATTGTAGTGAAACCTGAGATTACTACTGAGCAAAAAGATAAGATAAGAGCAAAGCTAAATAGCTTTAGAGATAGAGTATATGCAGGAGAGGATTTTAAAATGTTAGCTACTTTATATTCTGATGATCCAGGGTCAGCAACTAGAGGTGGTGAGCTTGGTTTTGTGAATAGAGGGGATTTAGTTCCTGAATTTGAAAGAGCTGCTTTTCGTTTAAAAGAAGGTGAAATATCAGAAGTAGTAGAATCACAATTTGGTTATCATATTGTACAGTTAATTGAAAGGAGAGGAGAGCAAATAAATGTAAGGCATATTCTTATTAAAGCTAAAGTAAATGCAACAGCTTTGCATGCTGCAAAACTAAAAATGGACAATATTGCTAAAGAAATAACTGAAGGAACAATTACTTTTGATGAGGCAGTAAGTAAATATTCTGATGATGAAAATAAGGAGAATGGAGGTTTGTTGTTGAACCCAAATACTATGTCCACTTTACATACACTTGATGATATGGCTCCTGCTTTGCGTTTAGTAGTTGATAAATTAGCGGAGGGTGAGGTTTCTTCTCCTGCTGTAATTCAAATGCAAGATGAAAATAAGGCTTACCGTATTTTAAGGTTGAATAAGAGAAAGGAGGAGCATAAAGCAAATTTAGTTGATGATTTTGCAAAAATTAAAGAATATTCAATAAACACGAAAAAACAAGAAACACTAGAGAAGTGGGTGAATAAAACAATTGCAAAAACTTACATAAAGCTATCGGATAGCCTTGAGGAATGTGAGCTTGCAAATAAATGGAGTAAATAATATGAGTAATGAAGTTCAGGAAATTGATGATTTTGTTGTTAAGTACAATGAATTCAAAAATGAAATAGCAAAAGTAATAGTAGGGCAAGATGATGTTGTGCAACAGGTTTTGATTTCCATTTTTTGTAATGGACATTGCTTATTGGTAGGTGTACCTGGTTTGGCTAAAACTTTATTGGTACAAACTATTGCTGATTCCTTAGGACTTAATTTTAACCGTATTCAGTTTACTCCTGATTTAATGCCATCCGATATTGTTGGAGCTGAAATATTAGATGAAACTAGAAATTTCAAGTTTGTAAAAGGTCCTTTGTTCTCTAATATTATTTTGGCGGATGAGATAAACCGTACGCCTCCTAAAACACAATCAGCTTTATTGGAGGCAATGCAAGAGCGTTCAGTAACTAATGCGGGTACTCGTTATGTATTGGACAAACCTTTCTTTGTATTGGCAACTCAAAATCCTATTGAACAAGAGGGAACATACCCTTTACCTGAAGCTCAGTTGGATAGGTTTATGTTTAATGTAATTTTGGATTATCCTAGTTATGAAGAAGAATTACAAATTGTAAAACAGACTACTGTAAAACAAACAACTGTTTTAAATACAATTATGTCGGCTGATCAAATTATGCAGTATCAAGAAGTGATTACAAAATTACCTGTTACTGATAATGTATTGCAATATGCAGTGAGTTTGGTGGCTAAAACTAGGCCAAATTCTGATAAAGCTGCTGATGTAGTAAAACAATATATTGAGTGGGGTGCAGGGCCAAGAGCTTCACAGTTTATGTTGATGGCTGCCAAGTGTCATGCTGCAATAAATGGAAAATATGCTCCAGATATTGAAGATGTAAAAGCAGTTGCAAAACCAATTTTACGCCATAGAATAGTAAAGAATTACAAAGCAGAAGCTGAAGGAATGAGTGTAGACCAAATTATCGAATCAATTTTATAATGATATTACCAATAGTTGCTTTTGGAGCACCAATCTTAAGAAAGAAGTGTGCTGATATTACACCTGAATATCCTGAGTTAGAAACGCTTTTAGCTAATATGTGGGAAACCATGTATGAAGCTTGTGGAGTTGGGCTTGCAGCACCACAGATTAATAAAGGAATTCGCTTGTTTTTAATTGATACAACTCCTTTTGTAGAGGATGAAGAGGAAACTGCTGAAGAGATTGTAAAGCAAGCTTTTATCAATGCAAGAATTATTGAAGAAACTGGTGAGGAGTGGGACTTTAATGAAGGGTGTTTATCTATTCCTGATGTAAGAGAGGATGTAAGTAGAAAATCAACCGTTACTATAGAATATATGGATGAGAATTTTAAGAAACATACTGATACTTATGAAGGTTTAACGGCTCGTGTTATACAACACGAATACGACCATATTGATGGAATATTATTTACTGATAAATTAACAGCTTTACGCAAAAGAATGATAAAAGGAAAGCTAATGGATATAAGCAAAGGAAAAGTAAATGCTGCTTATAAAATGAGGTTTTCTAGGTAAGTAATTACTTTACAGCAACTTTAAACATTTCTTGTTCTCCAATAAAGCCATTTAATTGATCCCCAGCTTTTACAGGGCCAACTCCATCAGGGGTTCCTGTATAAATTAAGTCTCCAATTTTTAGTGTGTAGAATTTTGAAATATGAGCAATAATAGCATCAAAGTTAAAGCACATATCTTTACTATTTCCTATCTGTACTTGTTCATCATTTTTCTTTAAGCTAAAAGTAATATTGTCTAAATCCAAATTAGCTTTATCAATAAAAGTTCTGCTAATCTGTGCTGATCCATCAAAGCCTTTTGCTTTTTCCCAAGGTAAACCTTTTGCTTTACATTCCTGCTGAACATCACGAGCTGTAAAATCAATTCCTAAACCAATTTGGGAGTAGTATTTATGTGCAAACTGCTCTTCAATGTGTTTTCCTGTTTTGTTTATCCTGATTACTAATTCTACTTCATAGTGAATGTCATTAGAAAAATGGGGGATAAAGAAGGGGTGGCCTTTAGGTTGTATTGCTGTATCAGGCTTTAAAAAAAATAAGGGTTCACTAGGAATAGCATTCCCCAATTCTTTAGCATGATTTACATAATTACGACCGATACAAATAATCTTCATATCTAGGAATTAAACTTTTTTTGTAATTTCATTTTGGTTGCAAAATTACGCATCACATTTTTGGTGTATAAAGGGAAATCAGCTTGGTTAATCCAAGAGAAATACCCAGGATTATCTTTCCAGATTTGTGCTAAAGTTACATCACGGTATTTTCCGAAACTAAGTACTTCTTCTCCTTTATCATTAAAACGAACAAAACCAGCCATATCAGCAAATTTTCCGCCTCTTTGTGAAAATTCAGAAAGGAAATCTATACCATTTTCTAGCTCATCATATTTATCTACTTGTGCCAATAAAATTTCATAAGTAGCTAATGTATCTGCTTCAGCTGAATGTGCATTTGTCAAGTCCTTATCACAATAAAATTTATAAGCAGCAACTAAAGTTCTTTGTTCTAGTTTATGGAAGATATTTTGAATATCAACAGCCTTTCTGTTTTCCATGTCAAAATCAATATTTACCCTTAAAAACTCTTCTGCTAACAAAGGAATGTCAAATCTATTGGAATTGAATCCTGCTAAATCACAATTATGTATAAGGTCAGAAATCTCTTGAGCAAGCTCCTTAAAAGTAGGTTCGTTTGCTACTTTTTCATCTGATATTCCGTGTATAGCTGTTGTTTCAGCAGGAATAGGAATAGTAGGGTTTACCAACCAAGTTTTACTTTCTTTATTTCCGTTTGGGAATACTTTTAAGATAGAAATCTCAACAATTCTATCTTTAGCAACTTGTACTCCTGTTGTTTCTAAATCAAAGAATACAATCGGTTTTTCTAGTTTTAAATTCATAAGGTAAAGGTATAAAAAAAGCCCCAAGAAAACTTGAGGCTTTAGTTATTGTTAATTAACAATTATACAATAGTAGTTTTGTCAAACTGCTCTAAGTAGTCAGCAACTCTTCTTACAAATTGTCCTCCTAAAGCTCCATCAACAACTCTGTGGTCGTATGATAAAGATAAGAACATCATGTGACGAATTGCAATAACATCACCTTCAGCAGTTTCTAAAACAACAGGCTTCTTTTTGATGATTCCACAAGCTAAAATAGCTACTTGAGGTTGGTTGATAATAGGAGTTCCCATTAAATTTCCGAAAGTACCCACATTTGTCATGGTAATAGTACCACCTTGAATATCATCTGGCTTTAATTGACCACCTCTAGCACGAACTGCTAAATCGTTTACCGCTTTAGTAATTCCTACTAAGTTCTTGTTTTGCGTTTCTTTAATAACAGGAACAATTAAGTTTCCATCAGGTAAAGCAGCAGCCATACCAATGTTTACATTTTTATGAATATGAATGTTTGTTCCATCAACTGAAACATTAATCATAGGGAAATCCTTAACGGCTTTTGCCATTGCCTCAATAATAATAGGAGTGAAGGTAATGTTTTGTCCTTCTCTCTTTTTAAAGTCAGCTTTTACTGAGTTTCTCCAGTTTACAATATTTGTCATATCTGCCTCAACAAAAGAAGTAATGTGTGCTGAAGTTTGTTTTGACATAGTCATGTGAGCAGAAATAAGTTTTCTCATTCTGTCCATTTCTACAATCTCAGTACCACCCGTATTCGGGATGTTTACTGGAGTATGTGCTGGTGCAGCTGCTTTAGGTGCGGGTGCAGCCTTTTTAGTTTCAGTTTTAACTGGAGATGCAGCAGGAGCTGATCCTCTAGTTTTTAAGTAAGAAACCATGTCCGACTTTGTTACTCTTCCATCTTTTCCTGTTCCAGGAATAGTTTCTAATTCAGCCATTTCAATTCCTTCTTCAGAAGCCATGCTTCTTACTAGTGGAGAATAGAATCTTTCACCATCATTACTAATGGTAGTTGTGTTGTTTTCAATTGTTGTAGTTACTGCTTGTTCTACTGCTTTTGCAGCTATAGGTGCAGCATCTTTTACTGCTGGAGTATCCTCTCCACCTTCAGTTTCTAATATAGCAAATGGCTCACCAACTTGTACTACATCATCCGCTTCAAATAACATCTCTACTAGTTTCCCCTCATGTGTTGAAGGTACTTCAGAATCTACTTTATCAGTAGCTATCTCAACAATAGTTTCATCAAGCTCAACCATTTCACCAACTTCCTTAGTCCAAGAAATTATAGTTGCTTCCGAAACACTCTCACCCATTTTGGGCATAATCAATTCTACTCTAGCCATAATCTTTTAAATTTTTGGCAAAATTAAGAAAAGAAAAGAAATTCTAACTATTTTGCTAAGGAGTTTTCATAGGGCATTCTACTAGATAGGGCTGTTCCTAAAGTAAGCTCATCAGTATATTCTAATTCATCACCAATAGCAATTCCTCTAGCAATTGAAGATATTTTTATAGCACTATCTTTCAATCTTCTGAAAAGGTAATAATTAGTTGTATCGCCTTCCATAGTAGTGCTTAATGCAAAAATTACTTCATTTACTTTGCCATTTTCTACTTTGGAAATGAGTTGTTCTATGCGTAAATCGTTAGGACCAACACCATCCATTGGCGAGATAAGCCCTCCTAAAACATGATAGACCCCTTTGAATTGCATGGTGTTTTCAATGGCCATCATCACTCTAATATCTTCTACAACACAAATTATAGATTTATCTCTTTTTTCACTAGCACATATTTCACAAAGTTCAACATCAGAAATACTATAACATACGGTACAGTAATTAATATTATTTATGAGTTGGATGAATGAATCTCCAAATTGTTCAACTTTATTTTTTTCTTGTTTTAGCATGTGCAATACTAGGCGCAAGGCTGATCGCTTTCCAATTCCTGGAAGACGAGAAAGGTGCTCTACAGCATTTTCAACAAGTTTGGATGGAAAATTCATTTTGCAAATGTACTATTAATGCAGAATACTTTTAGTTTTGTGAAAAACAAATTTCTATGTCATCTACATTAATTATAAGCGTAATAATTATCTACTTTTTAGTATTGGTAGGTATTTCATTTCTAACAGGAAAATCAGATAGTAATGCTTCCTTTTTTAGTGGAGATAAGCAATCGCCTTGGTATATAGTTGCCTTTGGAATGATTGGTGCGTCTTTGTCGGGTGTTACCTTTATATCCGTTCCTGGGTGGGTGGCAACTAGTGAGTTTTCCTATATGCAAATGGTATTGGGTTATTTGTTGGGATATTTGGTGATTACTACTGTACTTATGCCACTTTACTACCGAATGAATTTGACTTCCATTTATGGGTATTTAAAGGATAGATTCGGGAATTCATCCTACAAAACAGGGGCTATATTCTTTTTGATTAGTAGGGTGATAGGCGCTTCCTTTCGATTGTATTTGGTAGCAAATGTATTGCAAATGGCCATTTTTGATGACTGGGGAGTTCCTTTTGAAGTAACTGTTGTAGTTACTATTTTACTAATATGGGTATATACTTTCAGGAGCGGAATTAAAACCATTATCTGGACAGATACTTTACAGACTTTATTCATGCTTGTGGCTGTTGGCTTAAGTGTTTACCTAATATCAGTTGATATGAACTTGAGTATTCCCTCCTTGATTAATACCGTAAAAGAAAGTGATTATTCGCAAATATTTTTTTGGGAAGGGAAACAGCACTTTGTAAGGCAGTTTTTTTCAGGTGCGTTTATGGCAATTGTAATGACTGGACTTGATCAAGATATGATGCAAAAAAACTTAAGTTGTAAAAACTTAGGGGATGCACAAAAGAATATGTTTTGGTTTAGTATTGTTTTGGTATTTGTGAACTTATTGTTTTTATCACTAGGAGCATTACTATACATGTATGCCGAAACCCATGGAATATCATTCAACAAGGCAGATGATTTGTTCCCAGCTGTTGCTTTGAACGGAGGGCTAGGAATTGGGGTGGGGGTATTATTTATTTTAGGCCTTATTGCTGCTGCATATTCTAGTGCTGATTCAGCATTAACTTCCTTAACTACCTCATTTTGTATTGATTTATTAGGGTTTGATGAGGATGCAGGTGCAAAAGAAATTAAGCAAAGGAAACAGGTTCATCTAGCATTTTCAATACTATTAGTGTTAGTAATCTTGGTGTTTAAGGCCATAAATGATGATAGTGTAATTTCTGCTTTGTTTAAAGTAGCAGGCTATACTTACGGTCCGTTATTAGGAATGTATGCATTTGGCTTGTTTACAAAGATAAATGTAAAGGATAATTGGGTGCCTTTGGTGGCTGTTTTATCTCCTGTAGCTTGTTATGTAATTCAGTTGTATATTCCTTTTGGGTTTGAATTATTGATACTTAATGGGGCAATTACTTTTGGAGGATTATTTCTTTTGCGAACTTCTGAATAGGCATTTACTCCGCCAAAATAGATTCTCCATTAAGGTTGGTAGTCAATACATCACTCATATAATTAAAGAAAGGACGGACTGCTTTAAAGGAATCAATTACAGTAGTATGAAAGTCTTTAGATAGTACTTCCTTGTCCGTAAACTTACGCAATACGATAAAATCCTTTTTCCTAATTAAGTCAATATTAGGATGGTTTTTGTCAAAACCTGTTGGCGCTACCTTAAGTGAATTTCTAGTGTAAAAACCCCCAAATAGTTTTGTAAATTTCTTGTCAGAAAGTATCTTTTCAATATAAGAACTATCCATCTCAAATTCTTTTCTGATTCTGAATAAATCCTCTTTGTTAGGCTGCCAAAATCCTGCTGCTAAAAAACTTCCTCCTGGAGTAATCTCCAAGTGATAACCACCTCTTAATGCTTCAGTAGCTCTTTTATAGCTGCAACTTCTGTATATTTTGTAAGGAGTTTTATCTTTTGAAAAACGAATATCTCTGTAAATTCTATAGGCTTTCATTCCTGCTATATTATCAATAGCAGACAACTTTTCATTTATAGCAGTAAAGAATTCTTTTATTTTTGCGTCTTCTTTAAGGTAATAGTCTTTGTTTTTGGCAAACCATTCTCTAGTATTATTTCTCTTAAGGTCATTTAAGAATTTAAATATTGAAGGATTTACGTTTACTGACATTTTTTATAAGTCTAATGAATTTATTAAACTATCATCAGCAATGTTTGGGATAGTTACTTTTAGGTCAGGATTCATTTGCATAGCTCTTTTTATTGCAAAGTTGGCTTCTTTATTTCTTGCCCAACTTCTCCTAGAGATTCCATTGTTTACATCCCAAAACAACATGGATTTTAATCTTCTTTCTGCATCAGCACTACCGTCCAACAACATACCGAAACCACCATTGATTACTTCTCCCCAGCCAACACCACCACCATTATGGATAGAAACCCAAGTAGCTCCTCTAAAGCTATCACCAATTACATTTTGTATTGCCATATCAGCAGTAAACTGTGAGCCATCATAAATGTTAGATGTTTCTCTGTAAGGAGAATCCGTTCCTGATACATCATGATGATCACGACCCAAAACAACAGGGGCAGAAAGCTCACCACTAGCAATCGCATTGTTAAAGGCTTCAGCAATTTTCATTCTTCCTTCAGCATCAGCATATAAAATACGGGCTTGTGAACCAACAACCATTTTATTTTCTCCAGCTGCTTTTATCCAATTGATGTTATCGCTCATCTGCAATTTAATTTCAGTAGGGGAGTGCTGCATAATCTCTTCTAGTACCTCACAAGCAATTCTATCTGTAATTACTAAGTCCTTAGGATCGTTAGAAGCACAAACCCATCTGAAAGGACCAAAACCATAATCAAAGCACATTGGTCCCATAATATCTTGTACATAAGATGGGTATTTAAAATCTCCTTTTTCATTTAAGATGTCAGCTCCTGCACGACTAGCTTCTAGTAAAAAAGCATTTCCATAATCAAAAAAGTACATTCCCTTATCACTTAAAGTATTGATTGCATTAGTATGGCGAACCAAAGTTTTTTGTACTTCCTTTTTAAACTGCTCAGGATTGTTTGCCATCATTTCATTGGCAGTTTCATAAGTCATCCCAACTGGGTAGTAACCACCTGCCCAAGGGTTATGTAATGAGGTTTGGTCTGACCCAATCTCAATATGAATATTGCGTTCCACTATTCTTTCCCAAAGGTCAACTATGTTTCCATCATAGGCAATTGAAACTGCTTCTTTGTTGGTTCTTGCTGCAATTGCTCTATCTAGTAATTCATCTAAATCTTTATATACTTCATCCACCCAGCCTTGCTCGTGTCTTTTATAGGTTGCCTGAGGGTTTACTTCTGCAACTATACAAACTCCTTTAGCAATTACTCCTGCTTTTGGCTGTGCACCAGACATTCCTCCAAGAC
>Ga0206679_10000745_pt1 | contig 27377 bp, 20 predicted proteins | sample M110012015metaG_FD_155464 | JGI IMG/M metagenome (GOLD analysis project Ga0206679, IMG submission 155464) | Ammonia-oxidizing marine archaeal communities from Monterey Bay, California, United States - M1 100m 12015 | ecosystem: Environmental > Aquatic > Marine > Intertidal zone | place: USA... | reverse complement strand
ATCCTTTTCGAATCTTAAATCACGATTAGTTACAATACCAACCAATTTCATGTTAGAATCAACAACAGGAATTCCTCCTATTTTATTTTCTTTCATAATCTGTAAAGCGTCACCAACTTTAGCAGTCTTTTCTAATGTAATAGGATCTAAAATCATACCACTTTCAGAACGTTTTACCTTTCTTACTTCTAGTGCCTGAGACTCTATACTCATGTTTTTATGCAACACTCCGATACCACCTTCTTGTGCTATTGCGATAGCCATATTCGACTCAGTTACCGTGTCCATTGCAGCAGAAACTAAAGGAATATTTAATTCAATATTTTTAGAAAAACGACTTTTTGTTTCTACTAAGTGAGGAAGTATCTCGGAATACTGAGGAATGATAAGTACATCATCAAATGTTAATCCCTCTCCTATAATTTTGTTTTGTTTTTCCATAATCTCAATTTTTAAAATTGTCTGCAAAAATACTAATTTTATCTTTGTTTGGGTATAAAAAAAGTCCCAAATTGGGACTTTTAAGAATTATCTTATTTATGATTATCTAACTAATGAAACTAAATTTGTTTTAACAGTCAATTCACCAACACTATTTATGTACTCTATATGGTAAACATAATTACCAATCTGAGCTTCTCTTCCTTGGAATGTCCCATCCCAACCTTTAGATGGATTATTAGTATTAAAAATCAACTCACCTGTTCTGGTATATATACTAAAAGAATATCCTTCATCCGAAACAAAGGCTGTTACAGGTTTAAAAAGTTCATTATGATCATCATCATTAGGAGTAAATGTATTAGGAACAAAAAGTTTTGGAGTTTGAGAGATACAAACCTCATTAGACAAACTTCTTTCCGTAAAACCAAAATAATTACCATTACCCTCTACACCTTCAACATAATAACAGAACCTTCCATTTCCATCTACAAATTCTGAAACAAAATCAACAAATAATAAAGAATCTCCAGGATAAAAAGTATGCAAAGGAACTAACACATAAGGTTCTCTGTTTACTGATCTGTATAAATTGTAATGAGAAACATTTCCTAACCATTCAATATAATTATTAAACCAAACAGTATTTGTATATTCTTCTGGGAAAAGTAAATTTCCATAATCTGTATTTATGTCTGCTTCACATAAAATAGTCTGTGATAAGGAAGTGTCAATAGACCATAAAGGAACTATTGGTGAAGAAACTCTTTTACCACAAGTATCTACCGGAAAAACATGGTATTGATAAAAATGATCTTTTGTTTCTACATCTATGTCATGATAATAAATCATATCTCCATTATTAGGAAAAGGAATAGAAACTATATTAAGGAAATTATTTGTTTCTCTTTCAGACCTATCAATCTCATATCTGGAAATAATTGCAGTATTATCAATATAGCAAGAAATATCAACCGCTCCATCTGTATGGTCAACAGACGTTGTTGTTATGTAATTAAAATCTGGTTTTTTTGGTAAGTCAGCAATAAATGACAACTGATCTGACATTGCTACATAAATAGAATCTGAGTTAAAAGCCAAAATATGAATATCATAAATACAAGCATGAATTATATTCTCTAGAACAAAATCAACAGCATTTCCATCTAACCTGACAGAAGTTCTAGGATCTACTCCAGTTGTCTCATTAATAACAACCTCATAATGGTCAGTTCCACCTGTCCAATTTATGTATTCATTCCAATCCATTGTAATTGTATGAGCACAAGCATTTAATGTGGCTTCTAAATTTATGGAATTATGAATTCTGGTTGTATCTGAGAAGTTTCCACAAGTATCATAAGCCCTTACTGCAAAAAGTTCAGAAAGATTAGAAGCGTCTGAACTCACATCTAAATATGTTGTGTTGTTTACTCCATTCACAGTAGCAATATTCACTAATAATCCATCATTATCTTTTTTGTAAATATCATAATAATCAGCACCTGCAGATGAGGTCCAACTAACAACAGCTTGCCCGCTAGAATTCACTGATATGTCAGTTATCTCTGGTTTTACAGGAGAAACAGTATCTAATAAATGAATTGAAGCAATATTTGATTTTGAGAAACAACCACTTGCATCGTCAATTTCCACATAAAACTCTGGAAAATAATCGCAAAACTCTGCATTATGGATATAATTCAAATTGGGAGTAGTTAATATGTTAGTAAAAATAGTATTCGGATTTTTTAAGAACAATTCATAATCTGTAGAAGAAGTATATAGTAAAGGATCATGAATCGCATTCCAATTTAAATTAGCTGTAATTCCCTGATTTATTGGGATAACATCTATAAAAATACTAGCTAATGTATCTGAATTTAGATCTCCTGCCAAAACACCACAACCTTCTTCAGTAGAAAGGTAATAATATTGAGCAATATCATTTCCACCAGCAGAAGTATGTGTATATGTTGTTATAGGAAAGAAAACACTATCAATTAAGGTAAAAGGACCATTTGGATTACTTGAATGCCATACCATATATGGTTCTGCAGTAGGTGGAGCTCCATCAACATATTTCCATGTAAGCACTACATCTCCATTTTCCAACACTTCAGTACATCTTAAATCTGGGATAGGTGGAACAACAGTAATTTTAATTGTAGCAATACTAATTCCATTTGCAGGACAAAAATCATCATTAGCCTTAATAAGGAAAGTGAACACATTTGATGTAGTATTACAACCAACATCTGCTGTCATGTGAGCGCAATCTGTTTGCCACTCAAATACCCCGGATACAATTCCAGGAGCAGTAAATGGAGGAGTAACTCCAGCTCCATTATTAAAAGTAGCACAAGGGGGATTTGCGCAATTATTTACAGACACATAATCAGAAGCAAATTGACCACCATCAGCATCTAAAGTAATTTCCTGAAACTGACCCCCTGCATAAGTATCTAAATCTTCTGCTTCAATGGTAAATTGAACAAGTTGTCCCGCATAAACTGTTGTTTCATAAGTAGGCATTCCTGTTACAGGGTCAGTAAAAGCTTCAGTAATTGTTGGAGGATCATTAAATCCATCTTGAGGCTGATTATACAATCCACAGTCTACTAAAACTACTTGGACTTCTCTGTATATTTCCGCAACTAATTGTCCGCATTTCCTTGCTTCTACTTTTATACAGGTTACAAACACTCCAGGAGTATTAGAAAGATAAGTTATTTCACCAGTTGAAGCGTCTAACGTTGGCATACCAGGAATAGGAGAATTTACAGAATAAGGAGCTGAAAAAACAAGTGCAGTAGAATTTGGTACTGAAGGATTATAATTCAAATTTTCGCCAAGTGGTGTTCCCCAAGAATATTCAATAGCATCTAATTCATCATCAAAAGCATTATGTGAATATGAAAATTCATATCCTGTACATATAATTGTTTTAGCTTGTTCTTTAAAAGAAGGTGATGAATCAAAACATGGGTCAGCAGGAATCGCATTTCCAGTAACTGGATCAGTATAAGGATACATTACAGCTCTTAAAGTCCAAGGATCATCTGACATCCCATTATCAATATTACTACTTCTACAACAACTTCCCCAAGTAAAATGCCATCCTTCTGCAGGAGGAGTTCCAACCATAATTGTTGGATCTGAACGCCAAACATATTCTTCAACAGCACCAACTTGTCCAGAGGCACAATCAAAGCAATTATTACCAGACAAAATTGATCCATCAGGTGAAATATCTGTAATAGAGATGAAGTTTAAAAGAATCGGAGTTTGAGAACCTACAGATGGATAATTATGAGCATCTAGAGTTTGTGAAGTTTGTGAAAAAGTAATACCATTACAATCTCTGTACACTTTCATTTGGAAGATGTATTTTCCAACATCAGGCCCAGCTTTTATGCATTCCCATGTTATCTCACCTCCCATAAAATGAGATGAAAAAGAGAAATAACTACAAAAAACAAAAATAAAGGATATAAATATCTTTCTCATAAATTTTAATATTATTTACTTTACAAATATACGAAAAAACTAAAGGAAAGAAACAGATATCTATTTCTTTCCTTATGCGTTCATATCAATTGTCAATTCTTATCTAGCAATCTGTATTTTCTGAGAATATTTTTTATCAGAAGATATTATCTCTAATAAATATACACCACTATTTAAATGAGAAATATCAACAGATTTTACATTTTCAGATTGTAAAACTTCCTTACCTAATAAATCAATTATTTTGATGTAATCATATTCTCCTGCTATATATAATTTATCAGATGCAGGTACAGGATAAACAGAAATGGTGTTCGAAACCTCTTCTAAATCAGTCCATAATTCAGCCCCTGTAGAGAAATTATCAAATTCTTCTAGTTGACTAGTAGTTCCTTGTAATACTACTTGGCCATTACCATCGGTAATTGTGTAAGAAGCTCCAATGTTTCCTACATCATTTGCCACGCTCTGAAGTGTATAACATTCTTCAAATTCTAGAGGAAAGATATTATTAGTAGCCCCTACAACTCCACCATATCCAGATCCAATTATAAGGCCATTACTTACTTTCTTTAAGAACCAAGCGTTACCATTATTTCCAGAAACATCTATAGAAAGTGGAGCGTCCCAATATGCGTTATCAAACCCTAGATCTACAATCATTGATATTGTCTCATTATTTGTTGGATCTGAATCAGATTGTCCATTTGGTAAGGAAACATCAATCTCAATTAAATCACCATTAGATAAGCCAAGTACTGGATCTAAAACTACATTATCTATCTCTAATGTACTTAAATTAAGCGGGTCATATGAAGTTCCATTCCAAGTTGAAGTTGTGTTATATATTGTTGTATATTGAAGAGTGCCATTTACCGAAACATCAATTTTTACTTCAGTTAAATTGGTGAATCCATAATTCTGAAGATATATCTCTGGAGAAATATCTGTACATCCAGTGTTAGCTGAATTTTTAAGAAAACTCCTAGCATCAACATCAAAAGCTGGAGGAGGAAGACATGCTCCTACTAAAGCATAGGGAGTTGCAGTTTGACCACATTCTGTCAACAATCTATCAGGACATACCTGATATACTGTAGGCCAGTAACCAATAGAATATGCAGATACGACAGATGTATTATTACCTCCTGAACTCGTTTGTCCATCTGTGCAAATTATTGGATAAGGTGTTCCTGTAACCCAGTCTCCTTGAGTACCGCAGCCCGTTCCTTGTAAACATGAAAGAGCACTCGCATCTCCTTCAATAAAGAAAACCATCACATCATCAGTAGTTGTTGCACTTACATTCGGCATTCCAGCTGGACCATGGTCAATATATAAATTTTCTAATGCTCCGCTAGTATGATACGACCAACAAGGACCACACCAAACAGCAGAAAAATCAATAAAAACAGTATATCCACCACCAAGATAATCATACAGTGTATGTGTATCACCATTTATATCAGTTAATGTAAAATCCGGAGCTACTGAACCATTTGGAAGTTGAGCAAAAGAACTTAATGTTAGGGTCAGTGATGCAATAATTGTAATTATTTTTTTCATGTTGTTTTTTAATTTTAGTTGCTACAAATATATAGTTTTTTTAGATATGTTTGTTTTATTATAAAGAAATTTTATCTACCCTATCTTTCTCATTATTAAATTCTTGTATCATTTCATTAATAATTTCTTTTACTGACTTTACATCATTTATCATAGATGAAACTTGCCCAATTTCTAGCTCTCCATCTGTTAAATTTCCTTCAAACATACCTTTTTTCGCTCTCCCTCTTCCGAGCAATTCTTTTAATTGTTCTATCGAATCACCTCTTTGTTCCGCTTCTGACACTTTCTGATAAAAAGGATTATTTAAAAGTCGAACAGCTGTTAATTCTTTTAAAGATAACATTGTGTCTCCTTCTTTAGCTTTTACTACTTCCTCTTTAAAGTTAATATGTGCCGAACACTCAGTACTTGCAACAAACCTACTTCCTACTTGTACTGCTTCTGCTCCCAAACTAAAAGCAGCAAGCATTGCTTTTCCACTTCCTATTCCTCCAGCAGCAATTACAGGAATTTTTATATTATTACTAACATTTGGTATTAAACACATAGTTGTAATTTCCTCTTTTCCGTTATGTCCTCCTGCTTCAAATCCTTCTGAAACTACAGCATCAACACCAGCTTCTTCAGATTTCTTTGCAAATTTCATATTTGATGTAACATGAACAACTTTAATTCCATGTTTCTTTAAGTATGAAGTCCATTTTTTCGGGCTTCCTGCAGAAGTAAAGACAATTTTAACTCCTTCATTTATTATTGTTTCAATATGTTTCTCAATGTCAGGATATATCAGAGGTAAATTTACTCCAAAAGGTTTATCAGTTGCAATTTTGCATTTTCTGATATGTTCCTGTAAAATTTCTGGATACATAGATCCTGCTCCAATTAATCCTAAGCCTCCAGCATTACTTACTGCAGAAGATAATTCCCAACCACTACACCAAATCATACCACCTTGAATAATCGGATATTTTATTCCAAAAAGTTGTGTTATTCTATTCATTTTAATTCTATATTTGTGCTAAGATTTTACTCAGCCAAAATAAAACTAAATTATGAGAAAAGACAAAGAAATTTTCAATTTGATTGAAAAAGAAGACCACAGACAAAGAAACGGAATAGAATTAATTGCTTCAGAAAATTTTGTAAGTGATGAAGTTATGCAAGCAATGGGGAGTTGTTTGACAAATAAATATGCTGAGGGTTATCCTAGAAAAAGATATTATGGAGGATGTGAAGTAGTAGATGAAATAGAACAACTTGCAATTGATAGAGCAAAAGAACTTTTTGGGGTAGAATATGTAAACGTTCAACCACATTCAGGTTCTCAAGCCAATTCTTCTGTAATGCTTGCTTGCCTTAATTCAGGAGAAAAAATACTAGGATTTAACCTTTCTCACGGAGGTCATCTGACTCATGGTTCTCCTGTAAATTTCTCAGGAAAATTATACAAAACCTCTTTTTATAATGTAGAGGAAGAGAGTGGAATGGTAGATTATGATAAAATTGAAGAAACTGCAATTGAAGAACAACCAAAACTAATAATTTGTGGAGCCTCTGCTTATTCTCAGGATTGGGATTACAAAAGATTTAGAGAAATTGCTGATAAAGTTGGATGCTTATTAATGGCTGACATTTCACATCCTGCAGGATTAATTGCAGCAAAACTATTAAATGACCCTGCTCCGCATTGCCATATCCTTACAACAACAACTCATAAAACACTTAGAGGCCCCAGAGGTGGAATGATTATGATGGGTAAAGATTTTGAAAATCCTTGGGGACTAAAAACTCCAAAAGGAAAAACAAGAATGATGTCTGCAATTTTAAATTCAGGGGTTTTTCCTGGAAGCCAGGGAGGTCCATTAGAACATGTAATTGCTGCAAAAGCTGTTGCATTTAAAGAAGCACTAGATTCAACTTTTGCAGATTACGGGAAACAAGTAATTTCTAACTCTAAAAAAATGTCCGAATGTTTTGTAGAAAAAGGATATAAAATTATTTCTGGAGGAACAGAAAACCACTGTATGCTAATTGATTTAAGGAATAAAAACATAACTGGAAAGCAAGCTGAAAACGCATTGGTTTTGGCTGATATTACCGTAAACAAAAACATGGTACCTTTTGACACTCAATCTCCTTTTATTACTTCTGGAATGAGAGTTGGAACCCCTGCAATAACAACAAGAGGAATAAAAGAAGATAAAATATCATATATTGTTGACTTAATAGATGAAGTTATCATAAATTTCGAGAATGAAGATACAATTAAGTCAGTTAAAGAGAAAGTAAACACACTAATGAAAGATTTACCAATTTTTGATTATTAAAAAAACAATGGTAGATATAAATCCTGAACAAGAGCAAAAAGAAATTCTTAACAGATACAGAAATCTGCTAAGAGCCTGTGCTGATAAAACAGATAAAGAAGATAAAAAATTTATCCGTAAAGCATTTAATCTTGCTGTTGATGCACATAAAGATATGCGTAGAAAATCAGGGGAACCTTATATTTACCACCCTATTGCAGTAGCTCATATTGCTGCTAAGGAGATTGGACTAGGAGCAACTTCAATTGTCTGTGCATTATTACATGATGTTGTAGAAGATACAGATTATGAATTTGAGGATATGGAACGACTTTTTGGAAAAAAAGTTGCAAGAATCATCGAAGGACTAACAAAGATATCAGAGGTTTTTAATCAAGATATTTCATTACAAGCTGAAAACTTCAGGAAGATGTTACTTACGCTTTCTGATGATGTTAGAGTTATACTGATTAAACTTGCAGACAGGCTCCATAACATGAGAACTCTGGACTCCATGCCAGATTATAAAAGACGAAAAATTGCTTCAGAAACTCTTTATTTATACGCACCACTTGCTCACAGGTTAGGACTCTACCCTATCAAAACAGAATTAGAGGATTTAGGGTTGAAATTTACCGAAACAGATGAATATAAAGAAATATCATCTAAATTAAAGAACACAAAAGAGGAAAGAAAAAAATATATTCGAAAGTTTATCCGACCAATAAAGACTGTTCTAAAGGAGAAAAAATTTAGTTTTGAAATTAAAGGAAGACCTAAATCCATTTTTTCGATCCGTAAAAAGATGAAAAAACAAAATGTAGATTTTGATCATGTATTCGATAAATTTGCTGTCAGAATAATTATTGACACACCTATAGAAAGAGAAAAATCTGATAGTTGGAGAGTCTATTCATTTGTGACAGATTTTTACAAACCAAATCCTGACAGGCTAAGAGATTGGATTTCTACTCCAAAATCTAACGGTTACGAATCTCTACACACAACTGTTATGGGACCAGACGGTAAATGGGTTGAAGTTCAGATTAGAAGTAAGAGAATGGATGATATTGCTGAAAAAGGATATGCAGCACATTGGAAATATAAAAACCAGAAAACTAAAGAATCTTCTTTAGATAATTGGATCAATAAAATAAGAGAACTTCTTGAAAATCCTGAAAATAATGCAGTTGATTTTATTGATGATTTTAAGTTAAATTTATTCTCATCTGAAATTTTTATTTTTACACCAAATGGTGATTTAAAAACATTACCTAAAAGCTCTACAGCACTTGATTTTGCTTTCGAGATTCATTCTGCAGTAGGATCTCATTGTTTAGGAGCTAAAGTAAACGGAAAACTTGTTCCGTTAAGCCATGTGTTATCAAGTGGAGATCAGGTAGAAATAATAACTTCTGAAAAACAAAAACCAAAAAAAGATTGGTTAAGATTTGTTGTAACAGCAAGAGCAAAAGCAAAAATAAAATCATCTTTAAAAGAAGAGAAAAAAGAAATTGCAAAAAGAGGAAAAGAAATTGCAGTAAGGAAATTAAGACACTTAAAAGTTAAACTCGATAGAAAGACCGAAACTGAATTAATAAAATATTTCAGCATACAAACTTCTTTAGATTTATATTATAAATTTGGTGTTGGTTCTATTTTAAACTCTCAGATCAAAGAATTTGTAAAAGCAAAAAATGCGGGTTGGTACGCAACTATTAAACAAAAAATTTACAGAGGAGCTCAAACAATAAGTAAATCTAATAAAAGCAATCAGATTATTGTTTTTAGTGACAATGATGAAGTTCTTCCTTACAGTTTTGCTAATTGTTGCAATCCAATTCCAGGAGATGATATTTTTGGGTTTACAACTGTAGAGAAAGGAATTAACATACATAAAAATAATTGTCCGAATTCTATTCAATTACGATCAAACTACGCATACAGAATACTAAAAGCAAAGTGGGTTAACAAAGAAGAAATTGATTTCATTGCCACTATTAACATAAAAGGGATGGACCGATTAGGACTTATTAATAGTGTAACTAAAATTATCTCTTCACAGATGAATGTAAATATGAGAGCTATAAACATTAATAGCAATGATGGTGTTTTTGAAGGTGAAATAACCCTATTTGTTCATAATGTTAGTGTCTTAAATTCTTTAACTTCAAAACTGAGAAATGTAGATGGAGTAACTCAAATTAAAAGAACTTATAAACACATCTAATTTTTACATATTATAGTATGAAAAAAATATCATCTAACAAGTATTTTTTTTATTTTTGATGCTTGTTTTTACAAAATGAATAAAACCGAATTATATAAAAAAGTTACAGAAATTTTTACTGATTATTTAATAGAAAATAAACAGAGAAAAACTCCAGAGAGATATGCTATCTTATCAGAAATATATGATAATGAAGGCCATTTTGATGTGGAAAGTATGTATATTCATATGAAAAACAAGAAATATAGAGTTAGCCGTGCTACTTTATACAATACAATTGAACTTTTACTAGATTGTAAACTTATCCGAAAACATCAATTCGGAAAAATACAAGCACAATACGAAAGAAGTTTTTTAAGCAAACAACACGATCATATTATTTGTACTTCTTGTGATAAAGTACTTGAATTTTGTGATCCTAGAATTCAAATTATAAAAGATAGTATTCATGAAAATATGGAATTTCGGATAGAAAGACATTCTTTAAATTTTTATGGTACTTGTAAAAATTGTCAAAAAAACTAAATTAAAAATATGAAGGCAGATGTTCTGTTAGGTTTACAATGGGGAGATGAAGGTAAGGGTAAAATTGTTGATGTACTTACCTCAAAATACGATATTATAGCAAGGTTTCAGGGAGGTCCGAATGCAGGACATACTTTGGAGTTTGATGGAATCAAACATGTTTTACATACAATCCCTTCAGGAATTTTTCATAAAGGAGCTGTAAATGTAATAGGAAATGGTGTTGTTATCGATCCTGTAATTTTTGAAAAGGAGATTATAGATATTGATAAATTAGATGTAGAAATGTCAAAACTTTTGGTTTCTAAAAAGGCACATTTAATTCTGCCTACTCATAAACTTTTGGATGCAGCTTCTGAAAAAGCAAAAGGTAAAAACAAAATCGGATCTACTTTAAAAGGTATTGGTCCAACTTATATGGATAAAACTGGTCGTAACGGTTTAAGAGTTGGAGACATCTCAGATCCAAATTTTAAAGAAAAATACGAAAAATTAAAAAGAAAACATATTCAGATTCTTAACTTTTATGATTTTGAATACGTACTGGATGAATTAGAACAAAATTGGTTTTCTAGTCTAGAAACTCTAAAAAGATTTCCTCATATCGAATCCGAGCATTTTATTCATAAAGCAATAAAAGATGATAAAAAAATACTTGCTGAAGGAGCTCAAGGAACATTATTAGATATTGATTTTGGATCATATCCTTTTGTTACTTCATCTAACACAATTACTGCTGGCGCTTGTACAGGACTTGGTATTGCTCCGAATAAAATAGGAGAAGTAATTGGTATATTTAAAGCTTATTGTACCAGAGTTGGTAGCGGACCATTTCCTTCAGAACTATTTGATGAAATTGGGGAAAGATTAGGGAAAGTAGGAAATGAATTTGGAGCAACAACAGGAAGACCAAGAAGATGTGGTTGGATTGATTTACCTGCTCTTAAATATGCTATCAATATTAATGGAGTTACACAACTTAACATGATGAAAGCTGATGTACTTTCTGGACTACAAACAGTTAAAGTATGTACACACTATATGTTAGATGGCAATAAAATAGATTACCTTCCGTTTGAGGACAATGAAAATCTAACTCCTGTTTATACAGAGTTAAAAGGTTGGGATAAAGACTTAATGCAGATTTCATCTTTAGATGAAGCTCCGCAAGAAGTACACGACTATATTTCATACCTAGAAAAAGAATTAGAAACTCCAATTACAATTGTATCGGTTGGGCCAGACAGAAAACAAACCTTCTTCAGATAAATTGAAATACATAACTTACATATTAATACTTTTTTTCAGTATTAATAGTTATGCTCAATCTTCAGAAAAAATAGAATTATTAAATTCTGACAGACTTGTAAACGGTCCTAAAAATTCAGATTATTGGATTTGTAGCGGGAATGTTTCTTTCAAACACAATCAGACCATAATGAAATGCGATTCCTCTCATCATTATATGAGGGACAATAAAATGGTTGCATTTGGAAAAATCAGAATAAACAAAGGAGATAGTTTATTTATTAGTGGTAAAAAACTCTTTTATGATGGAAATAACAATATCGCTCATCTAAGTGGAGGTGTTTTTCTGAAAGATAAACATACAAAACTTACCACTGAGGAAATAAAATTCAACTTAAAAGATAATATTGCACACTACCCTTCTGCAGGGAAAATACAAGAAAAAGATTTAACTCTTACATCCGGAAAAGGAACATATAACACAAAAAGTCATATGTTTTATTTCAAGAAAAATGTAGAAGTTATTTCGTCAAACTATAAAGTTGAAACAGACACATTAAATTATAATTCTGAAAGTAAAACCACTTACTTTTTAGGTCCGTCTTATATTTTTTCGGACAATAACACAATTTATTGTGAGAATGGTTGGTACAATACCTCAACAAATTTATCTCAGTTCAGAGAGAATGCGTACCTGACAAATGGAGGACAGACTGTAGAAGGTGATAGCTTGTTTTATAACAGGAATTTGGGATACGGAAAGGCTATAAACAATATCTCTTTAGTGGATACTTCAAACAACATTATTGTAAACGGAAATTTATCCGAATACTTTGAAAAAGAAGATAAAATTGAAGTAACAAAACAAGCTCTTCTTAATATTTTGTTTGATGAAGATACTCTTTTTATGACAGCAAACATATTTATCAGCTACTCATCTGGAAAAGAATATTTACTTGCGTATAATAATGTAAAGATTTTTAAAAATGATTTTCAAGGAAAATGTGACTCATTGTATTATAGCATTTCTGATTCTGTAGTAAATCTGTATAAATCTCCTATTTTGTGGGTAGATGAAATGCAAATTACTTCTGATAGTATAGAAATACAAATGAAAGACAAAAAGATAAACAGAATGAATTTTTATCCGAATCCTTTAGTTGTATCTCTATCTGATTCCTTATTCTACAATCAGATAAAAGGAAAGTTTATGTCTGCTTTTTTTACAGACAATAAGTTAAATAAAATTGATGTTTTAGGAAACGGACAATCTTTATTCGTAATTGAAGAAGAAAGTAAAGAGAAGATTGGAATAAACAGAGCTATTTGCACAGATATTTTTATAAAATTAAAAGATGGGAAATTATCACATCTTACCTATAAAAATATTCCTAATTCCATAACAACACCTATTACTGATATAATTGAATCAGATAAATATCTAGAAGGTTTTATTTGGAGAATTACTGAAAAACCAAATAGTAAAAAAGATATCTTAGAATGAAAGATGTAACAGAAAGAAAAGACTTAGATTTTATTGTGAAAGAATTTTACATCAGGGTTCTTGCAGATGATAAAATAGCTCCTGTTTTTACTAGTGAAGTTAAAATTAACTGGGAAATACACCTTCCAATTATTTCTGATTTCTGGGAAAACATCTTGTGGGGAGGGAATAAATACCAGGATAACCTCTTGCAAAAACACCTGGATTTTAACGATAAAATTCCTTTAAATAAATTACATTTAGAAAGATGGTTACTGCATTGGAGAGAAACTCTAAATAAATCCTTTAAAGGAACTAATGCTACTGAAATACTAAACAGAGCAGAGATAATTGGTAGGTTTATTATGTATCAAATTCAGGAGGAAAAATAAACTACCTCAGAATAACAAAAGAAGTTCTTCTGTTTTTACTTCTTCCCTCCTCAGTTTTGTTAGTAGTAATAGGACTACTTTCTCCATAACCTTTATAAGTTAATCTTTTAGGAGAAACACCTCTATCTTGTAAATAATTACAAACTTCTTTAGCTCTATTTTGCGAAAGTTCCTGATTATACTCTTTATCTCCAACATTATCGGTATGCCCTTCAATATGTATTTTTACTTTCGGATTTTTCTGTAAATAATCTATCAATGCATCAAGTTCTGAAAACGAACTTTTTATCAGTTGATACGAATCTGTTTCGAATAAAACATTATCAAGCATTATTTCTCCACCACTTGTTTCAGATAAGATATCCATCTCTAAATTAGATATTTTTTCTGCTTGCTTACCTTCCGGAAGTTGAAAACTAAAAATATCTTCCATTCCAAAACCACTTTTATCCGAAACAAAATAAGCTGTTCTACCATCAGAAGAAACAACTAATGAATTTTCTGTATTGTGTGTGTTTATTGGGTATCCTAAATTTTCCTGATCAGACCAAAGTGTGTCCGAATGTCTTCTTTTACTTACAAATACATCAAAATCACCCATTCCTGTATGTCCTTCAGAAGCAAAGTAAAAAGTTAAATTATCAGGATGTAAAAAAGGAGACATCTCATCATAAAGTGTATTAATTGTAGGCCCTAAGTTTTCCGGCTCAGAAAAACCAAATTTGGTAATTTCAGATCTCCAAATATCATCTCCACCAAAGCCTCCTCTCCTATCACTTACAAAATATAAATACTTCATATCAGGAGAAAAACAAGCCTGACTTTCCCAATACCTTGTATTAATACTACTCAAATTTTCTGCCTTACTCCAACTACCATCCATTTGTTTTACACAAATATACAAATCACATCTTCCTCTAGTATCTAATCTATTACATGCTGTATAAATCAAATAATTTCCATTTGGAGAAACACAAACAGATCCTTCATTTCCTTCTGTATTAATATCCATTTCTTTTGCCAAACTCCAAGTACTTTCTGATTGTACGGAAGAATAAAAATCTTCTTGTAATTCTCCATCCTTATTTGGTAATAGTCTTGTAAAAATAAAGTTCTCTCCATCTACAGAAATAAAAGGAAGATACTCCGAAAGTTCTGAGTTTATATTTTCCCCCATATTTTCAAACTCAAACTCTACCGGATTTTCCTTAGAATCAATTCCAAATCTGCAATTATCAATATATCTTTTATGCTTATTTTCTTCTCCAGAAAGTGTTGCAGATAAATAGAAATTTCTAAGTGCTATTGCATGCTCCCCTGCTTTATAAAACATTTCTGCCAATAAAAAAACAGGGTAAGAACTTGATACAGAATTTTTATTGTAATAATTAAAAAATTCTATTTCTGCATCTTCAAAGTCTTGTTCTGCTATACTGATTTGAGAAAGTAAAAGATGTGGTTTTTTCCACTCTTTATTTTTTTCTAAGAGCTTGTTTGCTTGTTCTCTTGCTAATTCTAATTCATTTTGCTCTATTAAATCTACTATTTCAGAATATTTTTTCTGTTCTCTTTTAGATTGAGAAAACAAAAATATTGGAACAAAAACAAATAATAGAATTAACTTTTTCATTTTAAGGAATTTGTAAATATTTATGAGTCTGTAAAGATATTTGCCATTCCGGGTTTTTCATTACATAATCAATTATTAACGGAATCATTTCCTCCTTATTACTCCATTCTGGTTGTAAGTAAAGTTTACATTCTTTAGTTAGTCCTACTCTTTGCTCTTCTGCCAATTTAAAATCCGTTTTATTTTTTACAATAATTTTAATTTCATCAACTTTATTTTTTATTTCATCCAATGGTTTCTGAAACTTCTTTGGTGAAAGACAAATCCAATCCCAATCTCCACTTAATTTATGACTTCCTGAAGTTTCCAAATGTGTTTTATATCCACTTTCTTTTAACGATTTTGTTAAAAAACTCATATTCCACATCAGAGGTTCTCCTCCAGTAACAACAATATCTTTTGCAGGGAAATTTGCAATTGGAGTAATCATATCTTCTACTTTTGTTGGAGGGTGCAAATCAGCATCCCAACTTTCCTTTACATCACACCAATGACAACCAACATCACAACCTCCAATTCTGAGAAAATAAGCAGAATTACCAGTAAAATACCCTTCTCCTTGTATACTATAAAAAGCTTCCATTAACGGAAGAATTGTTCCTTTTTCTAATTCTGATTTCATATTTAGCAAAAGTAAGATTTTATATGAAGTAAAATGTAAAGAATTCTATCTTTGCAATAACAAAAAAAATAATGATGAAACAAATTATAGAATGTGTGCCAAATATTTCAGAAGGTAGAGATGAAGAAAAGATAAAAATAATATCACAAATAGTAGAAGAAATTGATGGAGTAAAACTCCTAAATGTTGATCCAGGAAAGGCAACTAACAGAACAGTTATTACATTTGTAGGAGAACCTCAACAGGTTATAGATGCAGCATTTCTTTTGATACAAAAATCACAAGAACTAATTGACATGAGTAAACATTCTGGAGAACACCCAAGAATGGGAGCAACAGATGTTTGTCCGCTAGTACCTATTGCAAATATTAGCATGAAAGAAACTGCAAAATGGGCACACAAACTAGGAGAAAGAGTTGGAACAGAACTTGGAATTCCTGTATATCATTATGAAGCAGCAGCCAAAGAAGAAAAGCGTAAAAATTTAGCAAATTGCCGTTCTGGAGAATATGAAGGATTATCAAAAAAATTAGTAGATACAGATTGGAAACCAGATTTTGGTCCTGCAGAATTTAATAAATCTGTAGAAAAATCAGGAGCTACAGGAATTTCTGCTCGTGACTTTTTAGTAGCTTATAATGTAAATTTAAATACTACTTCAACTCGTAGAGCAAATGCAGTAGCTTTTGATATCCGTGAAGCAGGGAGAATAAAGAGAGAAGGTGGTACAGTTTCAGGAAAAATAATGAAAGATGAATATGGAAACCCACTAAAAACTCCAGGACTTTTTAAATCTGTAAAAGGAATTGGTTGGTTTATTGAAGAATATGGAGTAGCACAAATATCTTATAACCTAACGGACATCAACATCTCCCCTTTACATGAAGTATTCGACAAAACTTGTGAACGATCAATAGCGAGAGGAATGCGCGTTACAGGATCGGAATTAATTGGTTTAGTGCCTAAAAAAGTATTGATTGATGCGGGGAAACACTTCCTTAAAAAACAAGAACGATCAACAGGAATTAGCGAAAGTGAAATTATTAAAATTGCAATTAAAACTTTAGGGTTGGATGAATTAGCTCCTTTCAATCCGGAAGAGAGAATAATAGAATACATGTTAGATGCTGATGAAAACAAACCACTTGTAAACATGAGTCTTACTGATTTTGCAGATGAAACAGCAAGCGAAAGTCCTGCCCCTGGTGGAGGTTCAATTTCGGCTTATGCTGGAGCAATGGGTATTTCATTAGGAACAATGGTAGCTAATCTTTCGGCACATAAAAGAGGTTGGGATGATAGATGGAAAGAGTTCTCTGCTTGGGCAGAAAAAGGAATGGAATACCAAAGGATTTTATTAGATTTAGTAGATGAAGATACCAATGCATTTAACAAAATTATGGATGCATTCCGATTACCAAAAGATACTGAAGCAGCAAAAACCATTAGACAAGAAGCAATACAAGCAGCAACAAAATATGCTATCCTTACTCCGTTCAAGGTTATGGAAACTGCTTACAACTCTATGGAAGTAATGAAAGCTATGGCAAACTTTGGAAACCCTAACTCAGTAACTGATGCTGGAGTAGGTGCACTTTGTGCCAGAACTGCTGTAATTGGTGCTTTCCTTAATGTAAAAATTAATTGTGGTGATTGTGAGGACAAATCCTTTGTAACCGATATTTTAAAGAGAGGACAACAAATAGTTGATGATGCTTGTACCCAAGAAGATGAAATTATGAAAATCACGAATTCAAAAATATAATAAAACCATGTCAGAAGAAATGAAAGCTTGCCCTACTTGTGAATCTCCTTATGGGTATTCCACAGGAAATGATTCCTACACTTGCCCTGAATGTGCTAATCAGTGGAGTCCAAAAGAAGTAGAATTAGAAAACGGATTACAAGTATTGGATAGCAATGGAACTCGTTTACAAACAGGTGATAGCGTTATTGTTATCAAGAACTTACCAGTAAAAGGCGCTCCAAAACCAGTAAAATCAGGTACTAAAGTAAAGAACATACGCCTAACTGAAGGAGAACACAACATAAACTGCAAAATTGATGGATTTGGTTCAATGCAGCTGAAATCAGAATTTGTAAAAAAAGGGTAATTAGAAAAAATGTCAGTAAAAAATAAAACAAAAGTAACATTACACCCTAGCAACAAAAATAGGAAACAATATGATTTACTTGCATTAATAAAAGAAATTCCTGAGTTAGAAAAGTATATAAAGAACAATAAAGATGGAGAAAAAACTATTGATTTCTCTGATCCAATAGCAGTAAAACTACTGAATAAAGCTTTATTAAGTCATTATTATGATGTTAAGTTTTGGAAATTCCCTGACACTAATTTATGTCCTCCAATACCAGGCCGTGCCGATTATATTCATCATATATCTGATTTGATAAATGAAAATATGAGAAAAGATAAATCTATAAACTGCTTAGATGTTGGTATGGGTGCAAGTTGTATCTACCCTATTATTGGTATAACAGAATATAATTGGAGTTTTATTGCTTCTGATATTGACAGAAAATCTATTGCAACTGCAAAAAAAATAATTAGTTCTAATCCAAACTTAAAAGGAAAGGTTGATTTTCGTTTTCAGAATAATAGTAATAAGATATTTGAAGGTATTATTAAAGAAGGTGAACTTATCGACATTACAATTTGCAATCCTCCATTTCATGCTTCCAAAAAAGAAGCATTAGAAGGTACAAGGAAAAAAGTAAGAAATTTAACAGGTAAATATCAGAAAAACCCAGAACTAAATTTTTCTGGAGTATCGGATGAGTTAATATATGAGGGAGGAGAATATCAATTTATACAAAACATGATAAAGGAAAGTGCTAAATACGCTAACAACTGTGTATGGTTCAGCACTTTGGTTTCAAAGAAAAAAAACCTGCATGGAATTTACATTAACTTAAAGAGATTAAAAGTACATCAGATAAAAGAGATTGAAATAGGAACATCAAACAAAAAAAGTAGAATTATAGCTTGGACTTTTATGACCAAAAGAGAACAGAAATATGGAAAAAAAACTGAATTAACTTTATAAATATTGTATTAATTTATATATTAGCGTTTATTAAAAAATTAGAAAAGATGAAAACAAAATTATTTATGATTGCTGTAGTTGCAGCTTTTACTTTCACTTCCTGTGAAAAATGCCAAGATTGCGAACCTACTTACGAATTTATTAATGGATCTGACCCAGCTGAAGCTGATGCAATAGCTGTATTATTAGGGTATACCTCATTTGAAAATTTATTTAATTCAACAGATTCAATTACTCAACTAAATGGAGAATATTGTGATGATGAGTTAACAACTAATCAAGAATATACTGAAGAAGAAGATTACAATTTAGATGGCACTAATGATATTCGTTATTTCTACGATTGTAAATAAAATTATTATCACATAAAACGGTGGTAGTATCATTAAAAGAAACAATGAAACGAGAATCGTTCACTAACACAATTAAGAAATCAATAATTATGAGTAAAACAAAATTATTATTACTTGCTGTAGTTTCAGCTTTTACTTTCACTTCTTGTGAAATTGAGACATTAGACAATTGCCAAAGTTGCGAATTAACATATGACATTCTTAATACAAGTTCATTATCAAGTACAGAATTAGACGAACTAGCTGTAGAAAGTGGGTGGGCTAATTATGATGAATATTTTGCCGTTACTCATGATTTACCTGAAACTTATTGCGATTCTGCTTTAACAGATATTATATCAATAATAAACACTGAAGATTTAGATGATGATGGATCAGATGATTTGAAAACCTATTGGAATTGCCAATAAACTAAGAATTTATTATATCAAATACCAATCTTGCAACTTTGTGAGATTGGTATTTTTTTTCATTAAAACTTTCCACCCATCTTACTCCTTTAATTGCATTAGTTAAAAAAACGTCATCTACAGAAAACAAATCTTCTTTGCTAATTGATTCCTCCTCCACATCAAACTGATTCTTTATAAAACTTCTCATTGTTCCATCTACGCATCCATCTGCAATTGGTGGAGTAATTATTCTATCACCTTTTACTATAAACAAATTGGAATTAGAACTTTCAATAATATTATTCTCTGTATTTAAAAGTAAGCAGTCGTCCCAATTATTTTCTTTTGCATAAATAGAGGCCAAAACAGAAATAACCGCATTTGTAGTTTTACAATTAGAATACTTACTTTTATCTTTTCTTATGTCAGTAAAAATCCCCAAATTTAATCCGTTTTTGTTTATATTAAAACCATTTAAAGAAGTTTCTGTTTCTGCCACAAAACACATCTTATTTTCTTCCGGGAAATATTTTCCTTCTGAATCTCTGTAAAAAACCATTCTAACACTCCCTCCTACAATTTTATTTTTTACTATTAAATTATCTAGTAAACTTTGTAATTCAGAAAACGAAAAACTAATTTTCATCTTAAAAAGTTCTGCAGTTTTTGTAATTCTATTAAAATGGGTCTCTAAATTAAAACATCTTGAATTTATTACTTTTATACTTTCAAAAAAACCATCCGAATATAAAAAAGAACGGTTGTTTATCTTCAGAGAGAAGCTATCTTCTCTCAATAAATCATGATTATGTAATATAAATTTGTTCATAAAATACTATCTTGCGAACTTAATGTAAAATTAATTTATGAGAAAATTTTTACTACTTATTTTTACTTTTCATTCCGTTTTTTCTTTTTCTCAGTCTATAATAAAAGGAAGGGTTTCTGACAAAATTACAAAAGAAGAACTTATAGGAGCTAACATTGTTTGGAAAACACTAAACATTGGAGTTACAACAGATCTTGAAGGAAATTATGAAATAAATATTCCACAAAATACTTTCCCAATAGATCTTACTATTTCATATATGGGGTATACCACACAAAAAATAACTATAAAAAAAGATGAGTGGAATAAGAATAAGGGGATTTATAACATCTATTTAAAATCTGACAACAAGCTCTTAAAAGAAGTAAAAGTTGTGGACTCCAGATTAACAGAAAAACAAAAAGAGAGTCCTCTTACAGTAGAATCATTAGATATTTTAGCAATAAAAGAAACTCCTTCTGCAAACTTTTATGATGGACTAGGAGCTCTGAAAGGAGTAGATATTACCGCAGCAAGTTTAGGATTTAAAATTATAAATACTAGAGGATTCAACAGTACTTCTCCTGTTCGTTCTCTGCAAATTATTGATGGTGTAGATAATCAAGCTCCTGGAATGAATTTCTCTCTTGGTAACTTTTTAGGTGCTTCCGAATTGGATATTTTAAAAGTTGAAATTATACAGGGTGCTAGTTCTGCTTATTTCGGACCTAATGCTTTTAATGGTGTTATCAAAATGGATACAAAAAGTCCTTTTATTCATACCGGACTAAGTATTCAATCAAAATTTGGTAGTCGAAATCTATTTGAGAACTCAATTAGATTAGCAGAAAAAATTCAGGATAAAAATGGAGATGATATTTTTGCCTACAAAATTAACTTCTCATACATGCAAGCTCATGACTGGGAAGCAGATAATATGGCTCAGGTAGATGGAACTGAAGCTTCAATCGATAATCCAGGAGGATATGATGCTGTAAACAGATATGGAGATGAAGATACGGATGGAAATCTGAATGATGTAAGAAATAACGCAAATCTGAATTACTTTACTCACCCAGGTTTAGGATTATGGCACCGAACTGGATATATGGAAAAAGATATTGTTGATTACAATACTGACAATTTAAAATTTTCATCTTCCTTACATTATAAATTAAATCCAAATATTGAAATGATGTATAAATTCAATTACGGAACAGGAACTACGGTATATCAGGGAGATAACAGATTTAGTCTAAAAAATATTCAGTTTTTTCAGAATATACTAGAAGTTAAACAAGAAGATAAATTTTTTATTAGGGCCTACAGATCTCAAGAAGATGCTGGAGATAGTTATGATGCTGTATTTACTGCTCTTAAATTACAAGAATATAATCAAGTCTCTAATCAGGATTGGTACACAAATTATAAAAATGTGTGGAAAGACAATTTTTCTTGGGAAAATATAGGATGGAATCTTGTAGAAGATAGTGTAATTAGCTCGTTTCCATTTGAAGTAGTATATACATTTAATGGTGAAATAATTGAACTTATTGACTGGATGAATTTAAGTGATTCTGTTTTGAATGCAAATATCAGTACTCTTATTTCTACACATGATTTTACAAGAATGCAAACAGATTTACTTACAAACAGACTAGAACCCGGAACTGAGGAGTTTGAAAATGCATTAAACAATATTACTTCCAGAATTTCATTCCTGGAAGGAGGAACAGCGTTCTATGATAAATCCGCATTAAATCATATACATACAGAATATCAATTTTATCCTGGACTAACAAATATTAAGATAGGAGCAAACTTCCGACAATACAGTCCAGATACCAAAGGATCAATATTTATGGATACAACTTCCAGAATATCAAATACAGAATTTGGTATTTATTCTGGATTTGAAAGAAATTTATTTTTTGATAAATTAAAAGTAAATGGAACTTTCAGAATGGATAAAAATGAGAACTTTGATTTTAACTTTTCACCTGCAGCATCCTTAGTGTACAAAGCTACAGAAACAGATATTATTCGTCTATCATTCTCATCTGCTGTAAGAAACCCAACACTTTCTGACCAATATTTATATTATAATGTTGGTAGAGCTATTTTAATAGGAAATTTACATGGTCATGGAGCAGATTATGGGGAGAATCTAGTTACTGTTCAATCGCTAGTAAATTATTATATGCCAGCTCAACTTAATAAAGATAGTTTGAAGTTTTTTAGTGTAGATCCGATTCGTCCAGAGAAAGCAAAATCTGCTGAATTAGGATATAGAACAACACTTTTTAACAGATTTTATATTGATGCAAATTATTATTACTCTAAATATACAGATTTTATAGGATATAAAGTTGGTGTAAAATACCAAGCTGATACATCAAATGGAGGATATAATATATCTCTACCTTCTATTCAAGCGTATCGAATGGCTGCCAATGCTGAAAACACAGTTACAACACAAGGAGCTTCAATTGGAATTAATTATTATATAAATTCTAACTTTACTTTAAACGGAAATTATAGTTGGAACAAATTAAATGAAAAAGGAACAGAAGATCCAATTATTCCGGCATATAACACTCCAGAACATAAATACAATTTAGGATTTGCAGGGAGGGATTTACACTTTAGTTCTGAACATATGATTCTTAGAAATTTTGCTTTTAATATAAATTACAAATGGGTAGAAGGGTTTAATTATGAAGGATCTCCTCAATTTACAGGTGAAGTACCTACATATGATTTAGTTGACATGCAGATTAGTAAAAAAATACCAAAATATTCCTCAACATTAAAAGTGGGAAGTTCTAACCTTTTAAATAATAGTCATTATGAAGTATATGGAGGTCCATATATTGGAAGGATGACCTATGTATCTTTACTATTTGAATTAAAATAAAATTTGTATCATTGTACAATAAACTAAAACAAAAAATTATGAAAAAATCTTTACAAAAATTAATGACCGTAATTCTATTATTTATTGGAATTACAGCTAACTCACAAACTAGATTCCTTGATGAGGTATTTACAGATGTACATGTTAGCGAAATAGATACATTTGCAGTTAATGTAAGTATTGAGCCTATGCTTTTTGGCTTAGCTCCTGATTTACTTCCAATTGAATGTGATATTTATCAACCAATTGGAGATACTTTAACTAACAGGCCTGTTATTATTGTTTCTCATACTGGTTCATTCTTACCACCAGTTGCAAATGGACAACCTACTGGATCAATAAAAGATTCTTCAATAGTGGAACAATGCACTAGATGGGCTAAAAAGGGATATGTAGCAGTTGCTATGGGAAATAGAAAAGGATGGAATCCTACGTCGACAGATCAAAATGTAAGAACATCTACCCTTTTACAAGCTGCATATAGAGGAATACAAGATGCAAAAGCAATGGTAAGATTTGTGAGAATGACAGAAGATGCTTTAGGAAATCCATTCGGTATTGACCCAACAAAAATTGTATTAGGTGGACACGGAACAGGAGCTTATATTTCATTAGGATACGCTACACTAGATAATGCTGCTGTTGAACTAAATTTACCAAAATTTATTGACTTTTCTAATCCTTCAGCACCAGCTCCATATGTAGTCCCATACTTTTTTGGAAATATTGATGGTACAGATTTAACATTTGCTCCGCTTTATGACACACTTGGTAATCTTATTCCTATTTTAGATACCGCTGGAAACATTCTCGGATTTCAAATAGACTCTACAATGCCACTAAACATCCCTAATCACCCACAATATTCTAATGATATTAGTATGGCTTTTAATCTTGGAGGGGCTCTTGCGGATATTTCATGGTTAGAAGCTGGAGATGTACCAATCGTTTCATTCCAATGCGAAAATGATCCATATGCTCCAATTGATACAGGTGATGTAATAGTACCTACAACAGGTGACTTTGTTGTAGAAGTCATGGGGAGTAGAACAGTACAACATTACTCGAATCAATATGGAAATAATGATGTGTTTGTGAACGCAGGATTTACAGATGTTTATACAACTGCTGCAAATATCAACAATAGTGGTTACGAAGGTTTGAATGTATTGGTAACTCCTCCTCCATCTACTACTCCTAATGCATTTGGAGAAATGGAAGAAGAACAAGGAGCTCCTTGGGACTGGTGGGATAATGCAACTTATGATGCTATGTTCCAAGCTGTAAATGGTGCTCCTGCAGGGTATGGAGCAGCTAATTCAATCTTAGGGAATCCTGATATGTCAGCAACTAAAGGAAGAACATATATTGATACTGTTCAAGGATACCTAAACCCTAGAATTTATGTTGCTCTTAATTTGGGAGGAGCGTTATCTATAAATAATGTTGTAGACTATTCTACAAACATTTTCCCTAATCCAGCTAAAAATAATATTACTATAGAGAACTCAAACTTTGTAATAAACTCAGTTGAACTTTACAATATTGCTGGTCAGTTAGTAAAATCAGAAAATATAAACTCTATGAAAACTAATATTAATGTTTCAGACCTAGATAAAGGAATTTATATCTTAGAAATTCAATCAAATGAAACTTCTATCAGGAGAAAATTAATTGTTGAATAAATTAATATTCAATTTAAATATAAAAAGCCCTCTTTTATGAGGGCTTTTTTTTATTTTCGTATGGAATGCAAACACCTAAAGAAATACTATTAAAATATTGGGGATATTCTTCTTTCAGAGAAAATCAAGAGGAAATTATAAATCTAGTTCTAAATAATAAAGATACTCTTGCTCTACTACCTACAAGCGGTGGAAAATCAATTTGTTATCAAGTTCCCTCCCTAATAATAGATGGTATCTGTATTGTTATATCTCCACTTATTTCTCTAATGAAGGATCAAGTTGAAAACATTAAAGAAAAAGGTATAAAAGCAGTAGCAATTACATCAGACATGAGTTTTCAGGAAGTTGATATTGCACTTACAAATTGTATTTTTGGTGGATATAAATTTTTATATATCTCACCAGAAAGATTACAAAACGAATTAGTTCAGAGTAAAATATCAGAAATGAATGTAAACCTAATTGCTGTTGATGAAGCACATTGCATTTCTGAATGGGGACATAATTTCCGACCACCATACCGAAACATTTCAAATTTAAGAGAAATACACCCAAAAGTTCCTATCATTGCACTCACAGCAACTGCAACAGAAAAAGTTGTAATAGATATTCAGGAAAACTTAAACTTTAAAGAGAGGAATGTAATTCAATCTTCATTTGTAAGAGAAAATCTTTCTTACATTATAATTAAAGAAAATGATAAAAACAGAAAACTACTAAGTATCCTAAATAAGATTAAAGGAAGTACAATTATTTATGCAAAAAGTAGAAGGGATTGTGTTTCAATATGTAAACTTCTGATTAAAAATAATATAAGTGCAAACTATTATCATGCTGGAGTAACTTTAACAGAAAGGAACAAAAGGCAAGAAAACTGGAAATCAGGAAAATGTAGAGTTATTGTTGCTACAAATGCATTCGGAATGGGAATTGATAAATCAGATGTCAGATTAGTAATACACACCCATATTCCATCTACTATCGAATCTTATTTTCAGGAAACAGGAAGATCTGGCAGAGATGAGAAAGAATCTTTCGCAGTTTTACTTTACAATTCTAATGACGAAAAATATCTGAGAGAATTTGTTGAACTTCACTTTCCTTCTATTGATGAAATAAAAGGTTGTTATCAGAAATTAGCTAATTACCTGCAGTTGGCTGTTAATAATGGATTAGATGGAAATTTTGACTTTAATTTGACTGCTTTCAGTAAAAAATATAATTACATCACATTAAAAGTATATAATATTTTAAAGTATTTAGAGAAAGAGAACTATTTAAAACTTCAGAATGTATATAATAACTCTTCTAAAATTTATATAAAATTAGATAATTCTGAACTTTATAAATTCCAAATTGCGAATAGTTATTTTGACTCATATATCAAACTTTTACTCCGATCATATAGTGGTTTATTTGATAATTTTGTGAAAATAAACGAAACAGAACTTGCTGCAAGGTCTGGCACAAACACTACGGAAATTAAAAACATTCTTAATAGGCTTAAAAATCTAGAAGTTCTTGATTATGTTGAGAAAAAGGAGAACACTCAGATAACATATCTTCAGAACAGAGTTGATAATAAATATTTAAACATCTCTGAAGAAAAGTTAGAAAAGAGGAGGGATTCTGAACTAAAAAGAATGAATTACATTCTTAATTATTGTAATCAGAAAACAAATTGCAGAACTAAAATACTTCTATCCTATTTTGGAGAGGAACAAAAGTATAGATGTGGAAAATGTGACATTTGCAGAGAAAGAAATAAATTAGAAATATCTGACTTAAAGTTTGAAAAAATAAGGACAGAAATATTAATAAGTTTAGAGAATGAAGATAAAAAATTATCACTAATCTGCCAAAATCTAAAAGATTTTCGGGAAGAAAAAATAATTAATGTCCTTTCTTATTTATTAGAAAATAATACAATAATTAAAAAAGGAAATAAATTTTCAAAACAGAGATAAATTAGCATCAAACATTATATTTGTAACATAAAATTATAGAATGAAAATAGTATTTTTTGGCACCCCAGCTTTTGCAGCTTCTAATCTGGAATTTTTACATAAAAAAGGAATAGAAATATCAGCAGTTGTTAGTGCTCCTGACAAACAAAAAGGTAGAGGAAAAAAAATAATTCCAACAGCAGTTAAAGTAAAAGGAAATGAATTAGGGATAAATGTCTTAACACCAT
>Ga0206679_10000741_pt1 | contig 27502 bp, 20 predicted proteins | sample M110012015metaG_FD_155464 | JGI IMG/M metagenome (GOLD analysis project Ga0206679, IMG submission 155464) | Ammonia-oxidizing marine archaeal communities from Monterey Bay, California, United States - M1 100m 12015 | ecosystem: Environmental > Aquatic > Marine > Intertidal zone | place: USA... | reverse complement strand
AGAAAGCGGCAAGGCCATGGCCTGCGCGGCCTGCGGTGTAGATCTGTACACAACCTGCTCCTCATGCGACGAGATTCGGCACGAATTGTTACCTCACTGCCGCCACTGCGGAGCAGAATCCGAAAAGTGGCACGGAGCGGTGTAAGCAAGCCCTACAGGTAAACGGAGCACACGCACGACGACTGAATCAACGCAATGCCACCACATTCATGCCACTCATGGCAGGATCAAGGCATACCGAGGAGGCGGCTTATCACGTAGGGCCGGTTGCGCGGGTAGAGTGTCGCCCGTGATGACTGAATTTTCGGGGCTCGGATTGGCCCCCAACCTGATTGCTGTAACCGCGGAGCTTGGCTACAAGCTCCCCACACCCGTCCAAACGGCCTGTATACCGGCCTTGCTCAAGGGCAAGGATCTGATTGGCCAATCCAAGACAGGTAGCGGCAAGACTGCCGCCTTCGCCTTGCCGATCCTGCAGGGAATCGAGCTCGAGCGCCGGGCCTTGCAGGCGCTTGTGCTCTGCCCGACCCGCGAGCTGTGCTCCCAGGTGGCGCGCGAGATTCGCAAACTCGGCCGCAACCTACCTGGCTTGGCCGTGCTCGAACTCGTGGGCGGCCAGCCCTCGCGCCCCCAACGCGAAGCTCTAGAGCGCGGCGTGCACATCGTTGTGGGCACCCCGGGGCGCCTGCTCGATCACCTGCAACGGGGCACCCTCGTGGCCACGGGCATTCGCACCGCAGTTCTCGATGAAGCCGATCGCATGCTCGACATGGGCTTCGGTCCGGACGTGCATCACATCCTGCGTTGTCTGCCGACGTCGCGCCAAACCGTGCTCTTCTCCGCCACCTTCCCGGACGCCATCCAAGTCTTGAGCGCTGCACTCCAACGCAACCCCGAGCGTGTGACCATCGAGGAACCCCAGAGCGCCGAGGTGGAAATCCGCCAACTGCGCATGGATGTAGAGCCAGCCGACAAGCTGCAAGCCCTCGCTTGGCTCTTGAACGAGTACCAGCCCGAATCCGTCCTGGTCTTCTGTAACTTCAAGGCCTCCGTTTCGCAGCTCACTGACGCTCTTACCAAAGCAGGCATCAACGCCGGTCGCCTTGACGGGGATCTGGATCAATTCCACCGCGATCAGGTCCTGGCCCGTTTCCGTAACCAGAGCCTGCGTGTGCTGGTGGCCACTGACGTGGCTGGCCGCGGCATCGACGTGGAAGGCCTCGACCTGGTGGTCAACTTCGAACTGCCCCAGCAGCCCGAGGTCTACGTACACCGCATCGGCCGCACGGGCCGCGCCGGCAAGAGTGGCCTAGCTGTATCCCTCATTGGCTCGCGTCAACTCGATCGCGTTCAGCTCATCGAGGAACTCACAGGCAGGTCTATCGAAATGCTCTCCTCCAACCATGCCGCTTCGGTCAGCAACCTGCTCCGAAGCATCGCAGGTCCTCCCAAGATGGCTACGATCCTGATCAGCGGCGGCCGCCAGGATAAAATCCGCCCAGGCGACATCCTCGGCGCTCTCACCGGCGAGTCCGGCGGCCTGCAGGGCTCGGATATCGGCAAGATTGAGGTCTCCCAGAGCCTCTCCTACGTGGCCGTTGCCCACGAGCACGGAAGCCACGCCACCAGGCGCATCAACGCTGGCCGAATCAAGAAGAAGCGTTTCCGCGCGACTCTGATTCAGTAGCCACCACTAAACGCCGCAGCCCTTTGGGTCCAAGGGTGTCCAAGATCCCGTCTCCCGAACCGACCCCTAGGGCACCTAAGCCCAATTAGCGGCCCATGGATTTGCATCCGGTGCGTGCAATCGAGACCATAGCCCCCCACCTGTTCCCACCGATTCAGCCATGAAGCAACTCAGCGCCATCCTCACTCATCTGCCAATGCTCGTCTTCGGTCTTGTGATCCTGAGCGGGGGCCCAGCAAGTGCCATGCCCCTGACCCATTGGCAGGACCCGCCGACCGAAACGGAAGGTGCTAGCGCCGAAGGAAACGAGACTGACTCCGGGGAGTTGCAGGACAGCCTTTCGAGGATGACCGATGACCCGGGGGCCTTCCTGACCAATCTCAAGGAACAATGCGTCACCTGGTTCCAGACTTATGGCCTGGTCGCCTTGGGCAAACTTGCCCTGTTCCTCGGTCTGCTGCTACTCACGCGCTTCGCTGCGCGCCTGACTTCCAGGTTAGTGGATCGCACCTTAAGTACCTCGCGCCTGGGAGCCTCCAGCATGCTGCAGCGGTTCGCGGTCAACACCAGCCAACGGGTGGTCTTCTTCCTAGGATTCCTGCTGGCCCTCTCCACCATTGGTGTTTCCATTGCACCCTTCCTGGCAGCATTTGGAGTGATCGGTTTTGTGGTGGGCTTTGCCCTGCAGGAAACCATGTCCAACTTCGCGGCGGGGGTCATGATCCTCTTGTACCAGCCCTTCGACATCGGTCATGTGGTCAGCGCGGGCGGCGTGACCGGCAAGATCGCAGGCTTGAGTTTGGTGAACACCACCTTCTTGACCGGCGACAACCAGACGATCCTGGTACCCAACGGAAAGATCTGGGGAGACACGATCACCAACGTGACTGCCAACGACACCCGACGGGTGGACCTGACCGCCTCCATCTCCTACGAGGACAACATCGAGCAGGCGGCGAAGATGCTGCGTAAGCTTTGTACCGATCACCCTCTCGTGCTCGATGACCCCGAGACCGTAGTGCGGGTGGGTAATCTTGGGGACTCCTCGGTAGATCTCCAGGTCCGGCCCTGGGCCAAGACCGAGGACTACTGGACCGTGTACTTTGACCTCCTGCGCGGAATCAAGGACGGGTGCGATCAGGCGGGGATCAGCATGCCCTACCCTCAGCGAACGGTGCATATGGTCAGCTCTAATAGGGATTAAATAACCACCAAATAGGCGATATAGTCCGCGGGCCATGCCTAGTAGACCCCGGCTTCATGCCGTGGGTCGCCCCCTCGGAATAATGGGAAGTTGATGACCAAATAGGGCCCAATCCGGAGTGATCCAACCTTTCGGATCCCTCCCCAAGCACTCCAGGGCTGCATCCTTACATTGGAGAGGCACCTTTTGCCCCGTTGCCTTAGAGTCACCTCCACTCTCCGCTACGCTCACCATCCATATCTCAAACCCTCTCATGATCTTGAGCTACCTATGACCGACCCCTTCGAAAGATCCCTAGAGCTCCACCGCCGGCACAGGGGCAAGCTCGCCGTGGTCTCAAAGGTTCCCCTGGAGTCCCTGGATGACCTCTCCCTGGCCTACTCGCCCGGCGTGGCGCGGCCCTGCACGGAGATCGCAGCGAACCCTGAACTAGCCCGTGAGCTGACCCTGAAGGGCAACTCCGTGGCCATCATCACCGACGGTTCGGCCGTGCTAGGCCTGGGCAACATCGGCCCCCTGGCTGCCCTTCCGGTGATGGAAGGTAAGGCCCTGCTCTTCAAGGAGTACGCCGACATCGACGCCTGGCCCCTGTGCCTCGACACCCAGGACGTGGATGAAATCGTCGAGACGGTCAAGCGCTTGGCACCCACCTTCAGCGGCATCAACCTGGAAGACATCTCTGCTCCGCGCTGCTTCGAGATCGAAGCGCGCCTGCAGGATCTGGGTATTCCGGTCTTCCACGACGATCAACACGGCACGGCCATCGTGCTGCTGGCCGCCTTACTTAACGCCGCCAAAGTCACGGGACGCGATCCCGAATCCCTCAAGGTCGTCGTCAACGGCGCCGGTGCGGCAGGTACGGCCATCGCCAAGCTCCTGCGCTGCGTAGGCTACGACGACAAAGCCTGCAGCCCGGTTGCCGACGTGGTGGTCTGTGACAGCCGCGGCGCCATCGGCCCCGAGCGCAAGAACCTCACTCCCGCCAAGCTCGAGCTGCTGAGCTACACCAACCGACAAGGGCGCGACGGCGATGTACACGAAATGCTCGAAGGCGCCGACGTCTTTATCGGTGTGAGTGTTGGCAATGTGCTCAGCGGCGACGATGTACGCCGTATGGCGCCCAATCCGATCCTCTTCCCCATGGCCAACCCCACACCCGAGATCATGCCCCAAGTGGCCCTTGAAGCGGGCGCGGCGGTGGTGGGCACAGGGCGCAGCGACTTCCCCAACCAGGTCAACAACGTGCTTGCTTTCCCGGGCATTTTTCGTGGTGCCCTGGATGCGCATGCTCCGCGCATCACCTCGTACATGATGCTGCGCGCCGCCCATGCCCTGGCGGACTGCGTTCAGGCCCCGACCGCCGATCGCATCCTGCCCACCGCTCTTGAAAAAGAGACCGCCCCGGCGGTTGCCAGGGCAGTCGCTGCTGCGGCGGCCGCAGACGCTGTGGTCTAAACAGCCACGAAATCGGTCGCTGGTACGGGGCAGGGGTGGCACTCATGCCTCGCGACCTTGAACTTGACGACTTCACACCCCATTACTTAGTTCCGCTGCCCTAGAGTCACCTCCACCCGCCGAATAAAATGCCTGAATCACACCGCTTCCTCCCCGAGCTGAATGGACGTACTCGAACAGCACTCCTCTGTGGCTGGGCGATGTATGTAATTTCCTTCGGCCTCCCTCTGGTGGAGGATATGTGGGGCTTTGACGGCTTCTGGGTCTACTTCGAGAACGGATTGAAGATCTCCCTAGATGGCGAATCTCTGAATGCGCTCGCCGTCAATATCTCAAACCTCCTCATGATCTTGAGCCCCCTCCTGCTGTTCATGGGCTTCAGGTCTCGCGTGCTAGGCGCCATGCTCTTCTTGGGTTTCCTCAACAATTCCCGCTTCATCTGGAACCTCGACCCCGATGACATCATGAAGACGGCGGTTGCCCTCTTCCCCGCCTACTATGTCTGGTGGCTCTCATTCCTTGTAAGCGCTCTAGCCCTCTGGCGCTCTCCAGCCCCAAAAGCTTGAATCCGGTAAACTCAATTCGGATCCAGGAGCACATCCGCTCCCAATTCCAGATCGACTGGGAGGGCATCCATGGCCGGGCGCAATTCCGGCGTCATCGGCCTCGAGCTCACAAACAGCACCGACCCAGACCCCCTCGAAGTGGAACGGGTCCACAAGGAGAACTTCTATGAGTGACATCACCGACGAATTCCGCCGCTGGTTCGAAGCCCTCGACCGGAGTGGCGGCGAGGACCGCTGCTACCTCTGTCGCCGCGCCCCCGCCGAGGTCAAACAGTTCTTCGGCTTCGATGAGGACGGCCAAGCCACCGATGCAGCGACTTTCGGGCTGGAAGACGTGACCCTCGAAGAAGCCGACATCCTGACCTATCGCAGCCTGCGCCCGGTATGCGCCGTGTGCCAGCTCAACCTGGAGGGCATCACGGCCCTCGGTGAGGGCGGGATCCTGCTGGAGGTCCTGCGGGAAATGCGCGAGGAAAGGGACAAGCTATGGCCCTAGGGGTCGCCAACCAAAAGCCCAGGGCCTCCCAGGCCATCATTCTTCGAGTTCCTGCCCCTCTCTGCCCTCTCTTCTGGGATGATGGTCGTGCATTTTCTAAAAGCACCCCTCAAGCCTACCGTCAGCGGCAGACTTATCCCGGTCTCACGACCCAACACTCTCCGAATCAAAGCCATGTACGACCCTCAACTCGTCCAGCCCATGCGTGACGAACTCACCACCCTGGGCGTTACTGAACTCATGACCGCCGACGCCGTAGACACGGCCCTTCGTGCCTCCGGCACGACCCTAGTCTTCGTCAACTCGGTTTGCGGCTGCGCTGCCGGAAGCGCCCGCCCGGGCCTACGCATCTCCCTGATGGCCGAAAAGAAACCCACGCGGATCGTTTCGGTCTTCGCGGGCATGGAAACCGAGGCCACCGCAAGGGCCCGAGAGTACTTCAAGCCCTATCGTCCCAGCTCTCCCCAAATCGCCCTCATGAAGGACGGGCAGCTGATCAAGATGATCCAGCGCCAGGATATCGAAGGCAACACGCCGGATATGTTGGCCACGGAATTGAAGAGCAGCTATGACGCTCACTGTGACTGATCTGCTTGGCGCACCAAATGGATGCGCCTGACCGATGCAACCTAAAGCCAGGGCTCCGCGAGGAGACCTGGCTTTTCTCGTTCTAGAAATCCCCTTGTCACCCTGCGAGGTTCCAATGCAAAGTTGTGTTCAGATTTTGTGAGGCATTGGTAATGCCCCTGCGACAATTTGCACACAAGTGACCCAAAGTGCACGTTCCGCGCGAATCCAGCAGGGAAAAACTCCTCCCGAGCCAGCACTATAATTCCTCAAACTTCGAAGGAATACCTCTCGATTTTAAAGCAACGCCTCGGTATGGTCTCTGCCCCATGACTGACCGCGTATCAAGAATAGAAAAGGACTGGAAGAAGTTGGTTCCCCGTGGAGACACGGAATCTGTAGGTGTTGCCACCCGCTGCCGACTTCTTACCGAACATTTTTTCCAAGCCTCCCAGAACTCCCTGGCTGACTTCGACCTCGTCACCTACGAGTGGGAAGTTCTTGCCATGCTCCTGCGACGTGGCGCCCCCCATCAAGCCAGTGCTGGTGTTATCGCCCGGGAAACAGGTCGTTCCAGCGCCTCGATCACCCACCGCTTGGACAAGCTGGGCGAGCGTGGCTTAGTGAAGCGCGTCACCTCCAAGGAAGACGGACGTTTGGTGATGGCCCAGTTGACTGCCAAAGGCAAGAAGTTGGCTCAAAAAGCCCTTCGACCCCGTTTGGAAGCAGCTTCGGACATCGTCAGCAACCTCAAGAAGAGCGAGCGCAAGCAACTCAACGCTCTCCTTGGGAAAATGCTGGTTGGCGTCGACCCCGATGGGGCCACCGACGTCTGATCCAAACCCCACCTAACAAACCCATGCGGCTCCATTCCTAACGGAAGGGGCCGTTTTTTTATGGGTGCTTCCAGCGCATGGGGGCTCAGGGTGATCCTGGGCAATCCACGCCCTGGGGGGCGCCCTCGGTGGCTTGGAGGGTTTCGCGACCTCTGGAGCTCGAATCTTGCTGAATCACGGGGACGATGAGCCCCGAACCGCCCTTTCCAGTGCCATCGGGGAACGATTTGGGGTGCTGGTCAAACTCGCTGGACCCATGGAATCGATTTCGTTCTGAGACCACAGGCCTTGGGAATCTACCCTAGGCTCACGCACCGGGATCCCGTGCGTAGATCAACCGTGCCTGTGCCTCTCACCTTTCTTCAACGCTCCGGTTGGCGGTTTCTTGTGCTGTTACCCCTATTGGGGGCCTGCGCAGAAGAAGCCACCGACCACTCCAACAAGGTTCTTGTGATCGGTTGGGATGGAGCAGGGTTCGAGTTGATCGACCCCCTCTTGGCCTCGGGGCGCTTGCCGAACCTAGCGCGATTGGTGTCGGAGGGACGAACGGCGCAATTGGAGAGCACCCGCATCCCAATCAGTTCCGCAGCCTGGACCAGCGCCTTCAGCGGAGTCGGCCCGGGGCACACGGGAGTCTTCGGTTTCTTCGAACCCCTCGAAGACAGCAGCGATGTGCAGCTGATCTCCAGTCGCTCCAATCATGCCCCACCGATCTGGCGCATTCTCAGTTCCCGAGGCGTAGGAGTCCATGTGTTTGGCGTGCCGGTCACTTGGCCCGCAGAACCGGTGCAAGGGGTCATGGTCGCGGGAATGCTGGCTCCCCATGAAGGCGGGTTTGCCCTGCCCGAGGCCTATGAACAGCGGCTGCTGCAAATGGGTTTTGTGCCGGACTTGGGCGTCTGGCGCAGCAATTCCCTGCCCGACGCAGAGCGGGTTCAAGAGCAGCTGGCGATCAAAGAGAAGGCCCTGGTCGAGCTCTTGGGGCAAGACAACTGGCGCTGTGCGGTGGCGGTTTTCAAAAGCCTCGATGTGATTTCTCACCAGCGCTATTCGGCGAACTTGGACGGACCGGTTGCCAAGTTGCTGGTGGACCTGGACAGGATCCTGGGAAGTCTGATCCAAGCCGCCGGGCCCAACACCGATGTGCTGGTGGTCAGCGACCACGGCTTTCGCCGCTACCCACGGACGCTTGACTTAGAAGCATTCCTGATCCACAACAAATGGACCCAGCGCAACCCTGTCACGGCTCCGGAACGGCGCCAGGCGGGGCCCTTGGCCCTGGCACGACCTTCAGCTCACCGGGCCCGGATGAGCGGCCTGGACCTCGATGCATCCCGCGCCTTGGCCATGGAATGCGAAGGCAATTTCGGCTCCCTGCGGCTCAATGTGATTGGGCGCAATTCCCAAGGGTGTGTGCAAGCAAGCCAAGTCATCGAACTGCTTGGGGAACTAGAGCAGGACCTGCGTGACTTGGAAATCGATGGCAAAAAGGTGGTCACGGAGGTTTGGCGCGCTACGGATTTAATGCCCGGCCCCAAGCGCCTCGCCTTGCCGGATCTGGTTTTCGAAACCGTCCCGGACTTGCGGGTTGTGTTGGGGTCCGGAGACATTCTGCACGCGCGCTTGCCGGCGGGATTCCCCGACCACGGGTTGAACGGAATTGCGATCATGGCCGGGCCTTCGATCGCGAGTGAAAACCAGCGGGCAAGTTGGTCCATCACCGATCTTGGTCCGACGATTCTGCACCTCTTGGGACAACCGCTTTATCGTGAATTCAGTGGATCCCATCACGGTGAGATTCTGCACAACCCGCGGCCGCCGAAGGCAATCCTCATGGAACAGGACCCAACCCTGCGCAGCCGATCCCAAGTGGACGGAGGCAGTTCCCGTAGCAACCAGGAAATGCAAGACCTCATGCGCGCATTGGAGTCCATGGGGTATGCGGGAAGCGAAGGCGACCAGAAGGTACAGGACGAAGAGGACCAATGAGTACGGACCGAAGCCGACCAACGATCACCACCCTCCCGGGGAAACGGGTCGAGGCCCTTGGTGCCTGCGCGTTGATTGCCTTGACTGCGCTCCTGGGACTTTACTGGATCAGTGATTTACCGCTCTTGGGTTATGACGCCTACCCATTGATTGCATCTTCCCGGGTGGAAGGCCTAGGGGACATCTGGCGGATCCTATCCATGGAGTTGATGGATGGTCGCTACCCCGACGGACACTTTCACCGCCCCTTAGTGCAGCTTTCCTTTGCTCTCGATCGCACATTGCATGGACTGGAGCCAAAGGGCTATCACCTGACCAACCTAATCGCCTGTGCCACAAGCGGCGTGCTGATCTTTAGGTTGGCCCGACGCATCACCGGCATTGGGATCTGGAGCGCGTGCTTGGCGGGGCTCATTTTTGTGGCCCATCCCCTGCAGGCCGAGGTAGTTCCCTTTGCAGCCCGGCGCGCGGACAACCTGGCCCTTTGCTTGATCTTGGCAGTCCTTGCCCTGCAGGTCAGGCCCTCCACAAGCTTGAGCTGGTGGCGAGGCCTGGCCTGTGGCGTGCTCGCTTGGTGCGCCTTTGCAGCCAAGGAAACCGGAGCGGTGGTTGCCCTCCTGGCGCCCACCATGCTGGTGATCGAAGCACAGGGGACACTCGCGGAAAAAATAAGAAGTTCCCTTCGCCGGGTGTGGCCAACCATCTTGGGGGTCGGCCTGGGGGTGCTCGCTCGACAACTGGTCTTGGGCGGCTTGGCAGGGCACTCGGACTCTAGTTTGTTAGCGGGACTGTCCTTGCCCGCGTCTGAATACCTTTGGCGCTTGCTGTACTCCCAGCCCTGGTTGGGATGGGGCAGCGGTGGCATGCTGATTATCTGGGGAGTGTTTGCTGCACTTGTTTTTAAAGCCTGGAAATCCAAGGGTGGCGACGCAGGGTTCTTGCTCGCATGGCTCTTCGCCTTACTGGCGGTCAGCGGCCTGGCTGGACGCGTGCATGATTGGTATGCCCTCTTGTTCGTGCCGCCGTTTGCGATTCTGCTGGGCGCAGTCATCGACGATGCTTGGAGCAAGTTCCGTGAAGAGAGGAAACCCGCCGGGCTTATTCCGGGGATCCTTGCGGTGTGCCTTGGCATTTCCTTCCTGGCCAGCGGTCCACTCACCCAGCGTTACTCGAATCTGATCGACGGGAGCAAGATGCTCACCCAAAGCCTGGCGCAAGTGGATCGCTTGCTCGAAGGCGCCCAGGAAGGATCCAGCGCTCGCTTGAATCCGTGGATTCCATTCGTGCAACCCCACTCGGATGGATCAGAATTGCGCGGGGTTGCCCTCGCGGCGGATTACTCGCTGCAAGCCTATGTGGAATTGCAGCGGCCAGGTTTGAAGTCCCGGGTGCGGCGCTTTGAAAGTGCTCCAGCACCCAACGGTGAACAATTCTGGACCCTTGAGTTGATCCAGCAACCCCTGCCCTCCTGGATTCGGCAGCACTAGGAAAGCGCGCGGACTTCAGGACCCAGACGAACGGGCGATGTCGATCATCATGCGCAACTCCGCGATGCGCACCTCGATTGAATCCATGAGTTCAGGCGCATGGGTGTCCGCCTCACTGGCCCTGTACTTTCTCTGGGCCCGACGCAACTGGCGCAGGGCGCTGCTCAAGTCTCCCCGCAGGATCGCCAACTCACCTTGCTCTTCGGCCAAACGCCCGGTCCATTCCGCATCCCCCATGGATTGCAGGAGACCCCCGAGTTTCTTGTAAGAGGCCTCGGCGTTGTAAATCACAAGAGTTGCCTCAGGCACATGGCCTCCAAGGCGCAAGGCTCGACCAAGAGCCCATTCCAACCGGACCCGTTGCTGAAAGGGTTGCCCAGCGGCCATTTCCTTTGCAGCGCGGAACGAGCCAATGGCGTATTCCGGTTGATCGAGAGCTTGGTAAATCCACCCCATGCCCTCGTGCGCTGCCGCGATCCAAGTAGGGTTCCCGGACAAGAGGGCCGCATCCAGAACTTTTTGTCCAAAGGCTACCTTGGAGGATCCTTCCGAGCTGCCCGCCGCCAACTGGGCAGCTTGCATGGCAAGGTCAAGTCGCCCCCCGGCGAGGGCCGCAGCCCAGGCCTTGTTCAACTCGTTGATCCCTTCTGCGGGTAAACCCTCCGCAATCAAGAGCACACCCCCGGATAGCAGGAATCTGATCCAGGCTTCGCCGTCTTCGGGTCGGGCATATTGCTTGGCCTGTGTGTGCCAAGTCCCAGCCTCCGTGAATTCCCCGTCAAGGGACAGCACCATTGCTACTCCTGACGCGGCAACCACGAGCGCTGGCTCATCCCCCTCTTGATTGGCAATCATGGCCGCCAAGCGATAGGACTCTAGTGCTCCTTGTGAGTCCCGCCCACGGAAACGCAGGTCCGCTTGATCGATCAAATCACGGAGGCTCATCTGATCCTCCGCCTTACCGCTGATACAAGCGGACGCGCAAAGCACGAGACACAGGAAAAAGGCTGAGGTACGCATGGAATTCATCGGCCCCGGCTCCATAGAGAAGGGTGACCACCGCCCATTATCCCCATTCCAGCGGCTCTCCGCAAGGAATGTGGAGATTCATGAAGAGCAACCCTAGTTGCTTGGCTCCAGAGGGGCCCGGATCCCGTGGGCTCGCTCTTCGGATCGCCGACCGCGGTCGCTATTCTCACCCCTTATATGGGGGCCTCACCTTGGAAAATTCTCTGCGCAACTTTGGTGCCCATCGCGCTTGTGCTGTCGATCGTGCGTCTTAGTGCGCCGGTCCAGACAACCTATGCTGCCCTGTCAGTCGCAGAGGAACCCCATTGGGGAGTCGAGTTGGTGGGACCTGAGGAGCAGTTGCTCGAGAATTCGGCTGTTGTCACAGCACAACCCTTACAACCGGTTAAGAACCCACCGACCTTCAAGAAGGCGGAGCGGTTCACCCCCGACCCAACCCAGACGACCCTTGAGGTCGAAGTCTTGGACGCAAGGGGCGCGCCTCTCGTTGGTGCCCACGTGGCCTGCTCGCCCTTCGAAAGCGAAGGCCCAAAGCAAGCTCAACAATTGGTGAGTGCTAACCGAGGGAGCCTCGTATTGGCACCCCGTACAGATCAAGAGGGGCGCTGTATGTTGATCCTGCCGCCGATGGATCGTGCGCGAGTGACGGTCATCTCTGCCAATTCCGGACGTGTACTGCACTCCGAGGAAGTGCTCAACCTACGCGCCGGATCCAAGCGCCAGCTACAACTCTTAGGTCACCACAGTCCTCCACAACCCTGGTACGTCAAACTGGGGAGCCCTCCGGCGCAAGAACCGTACAGGGACCCGTGGATTCTATCCTTCAACCTGGAAACGCTTGGGGACAAGATCAACGTGGCCAACCCACAGTTTCTTAGCCCCATTGATGGAGATGTCTTTGCCTCCATCCTGGACATTACCGCACCCCAAGTGCTGTTGATCGGCGCGCATGGTATGGCTCCCCAAGCCATGATGATGCGCCCGGGGCACAGCCTGCGAAACCACCCCTCCCAGGTAAACTTGCGACCCGGAGGACGGCTTCGCATTCAAACGACTGCTGGCAGCGAACTGACCCTACGCGCGCCCCTCTGCGCTCTCGGTGGCAATGTCCCTCAGATCCCCATCGAGTGGCACTGGACCGCAGACCAGAACGGCTGGATTCAAGCAGATGGGCTGCCCACGGGCGTGAACATGGACTTGATTTGGAATCCGGTGATGCCCGATGCTCCCGAGCAGATTGAGCTTGATGAGCATACCCCGATCGCCCTCGACCTTGTGCCCCTGGGGGGATCCGCGGGGCTTAGTGGGGTCTTGAGAGATTCCGCGGGAGCTGCCCTTGCCCACACTTCCCTTTGGCTGGTGCCCGCCACGCGCAAGGGGACGGTGCATTTGGCCCCCGAAACGCGCCCCCTGCGGCGCTTAATCAGCGCCGCGGATGGATCCTTCCATATAGAAGGAATCCCCTACGCAGCCTGGTGGATCTGCCCCGAACCCGGACATGGCTGGGCGGCCATGACCCGCTGGTTTGAAGTGTCGAAGGACGCCCAGGAAGTGCAACTGGACCTGCAAGCACTCCCTGCGCGGGCGATCGCTGGCCAGGTGACGGATGACCAGGGCGCGACGGTTGCCGAGGCCACGGTGTGCTTGACTGAGGAAGGCGGCAGAATCCTCGCCCAGCGCACCAGCGACTCGAATGGAGGCTTTTCCTTCGAAGCCCCCATAGGGCAGAAACTCTACATCCAAACCTCGGCGTCGGGGAGCCACGGTTCGTCGCCCCTGACCCCCTGTCCAACATCCCTCCAACCAATGAAACTCCGAGTGCGGCGGGGCGCCCAATTGCACGGAGTCCTCCTGACACCGGGCAACAAATTGTCCAAGGGATCTCACCAGGTTTTGTTGCACAGTCCAGACAAGGCACCCGAACGCTTGGTGATCACCGGCGCGTTCTTCAGCTTGGATGGCCTGGCCCAAGGCCGCCATGCCCTCGCGGTCCTCGACGCCACGGGGCAGGTGGGAACGCTTGTGATGGACCTTGGTCCAGAGTCAGCACCCCCGGCCACGGTTCGCATGGGTCAGGGACAAACCACCCAGGTCCACAATCCAACGGATGCACCCTTGGATTGCGAGCTCACTAGCGCGGGAGCAGTTTGGATGCGCGCGACCATTCAACCGGGAACTTCGCGCACAGTGGTGGTCCCGGCCCATTCCCTCCGACTCCGGTTCGGATCACCAAAGAGCGGGCTACCCATGCAACTGTCCTTCCCGGACCGTGTGCCGCCTCGCATCTTTTTGAAGCAAGACCATTAGCGCCGAAACCTATGGACAGTCTGACCGCCTTCCGCAACTTGCTTCGCAGCCACGGTGAGTTGTTGGTCGGTGCCCTAGCTGGCCTCGATGATCATCAGGCGCTTTCAGCCCCGAACCCCTCGGCGACTTGGATTACCCAGCACCTCTTTGATTGCTTGTCAGAGGTCCAATCCCTGGTGTGCGGTAGTCGACCCGTGGAAGACAGGGCGCCCCTCGAAACCCTGCCCTGGCTCGATCAAGTTCAGGCCCTTGAGGACCGCTGCCTGGGTCTGGATAAGGCCCTCGGAGAGTTGTCGGAGGAAGAGTTGGATGGAAACCCGGCGGCGGATCTGGAAGGAGATCTGGGAGCGGGGGGGCCCAATCGCCGGGATCTCCTGGCCGGGCACGTAGGTCACATGGGTTGGCACCTGGGTCAGCTGGCAAGAATTCGCAAGCAACTGGGGCTCGTTTCCATGCCCGGTTGGGACTGAATTCCGTGCCTATTTGAGGGCCGGGGACACCAACGACCTATCTGCTTACCCTCTTCCGCCCTTGTCAGACAGGGTTGGATTTGATCTCAGGAGGGGCCTCACAGTCCGTTTCAAAACCACTAGATGTAGTGTCTTGACCCAGCAACTCCACCTCATATAGTAGCCCCCTCAGGACGCAATCCCTTGGCCATCGCCATGCGTTCCCCCGCTTTTCAGTCCCCTGCCTCCCAGGAGCCCCTAACCCCCATGACGAGCCCCGCCACTAGCGCCGCCACCGCGACCGTAACCCCACAGCCCACCGCCGAGGCCGGCACCGGCATGCGAGTTCGCAAACGAAATGGCACCTTCGAGCCCGTAGATCTGAACAAGATCGTTCGCGCCCTCGAGCGTTGCTCGAATGGACTCAGCGCCGTGGACCCCATGCGTATCGCCACACGGACCATCAGTGGCCTCTATGACCAAGCCTCCACAGAAGAACTTGATCGTCTCTCGATCCACACAGCAGCAGCGCTGATCGCCGAAGAGCCTCAATACCGGTTTCTCGCCGCGCGGCTTCTGGGAACCTACATCGAGAAGGAAGTCCAGAACCAGAACATCTTCTCTTTCAGTCAGTCCATCGAAAAGGCTCACGAGGCGGGCCTGATCCAAGACAAGACGTTCGATTTCGTGATGACCAACGCACGCAAGTTGAACAGCATCGTTCAGCCAGAACGGGATCAACTGTTCGGGTACTTCGGCCTGCGCACGGTGTACGACCGTTATCTACTCAAGGACCCCAAGGCCCGCACGGTACTGGAGACTCCCCAGTATTTCTTCATGCGCGTGGCTTGCGGCTTGGCCGAGACTCCCGGCGATGTTCGGGATTTCTACGCCTTGATTTCGTCTCTCAGCTACCTGCCTTCTTCCCCGACCCTGTTTAACTCGGGCACGCGCCACTCCCAGCTGAGTTCCTGCTACCTGCTCGATTCCCCGGCAGACGACTTGGACGCTATCTACGGTCGCTACCAGGACATCGCCCAGTTGTCGAAGTACGCGGGCGGAATCGGAGTTTCCTGGTCACGGGTACGCAGCCGCGGCTCACTCATCCGCGGCACAAACGGCGAATCCAACGGAATCGTTCCCTGGCTGAAGACCCTGGATTCATCGGTTGCCGCGGTCAATCAGGGTGGCCGACGCAAGGGCGCTGCCTGTGTTTACCTTGAGACGTGGCACGCAGACATCGAGGAGTTCCTCGAGCTGCGTGACAACACGGGGGACGAGGCCCGGCGTACCCACCACTTGAACCTGGCCAACTGGGTGCCCGACATCTTCATGGAACGGGTCGAAGCTAACGAGGAATGGTCCCTCTTCGATCCAAAAGATCTTCCAGAGCTAACCGACACCTTCGGAGAGGATTTCCGCAAGATCTACGAGCAAGCTGAAAAGGACGGCTTGGCCAAACGCACGGTCAAGGCCCGCAATCTGTACGGACGCATGATGCGCACCTTAGCCCAGACCGGCAACGGCTGGATGACGTTCAAGGATGCGAGCAACCTGAAGTGCAACCAAACCGGGAACAACAGCAACGTGGTGCACCTTTCCAACTTGTGCACGGAGATCATTGAGGTCACCAAGCAAGAGGAGACCGCGGTCTGCAACCTCGGGTCAGTCAACTTGAGCAAGCTGGTATTGAATCGGGACGGCAAACCCAGCTTCGACTTTGATGGCCTGGACAAGATCGTACGCACCGCCGTGCAGTACCTCGACCGGGTCATCGACATCAACTTCTACCCCACCCCGGAAGCCTCTACTTCCAACGACCGTTGGCGTCCGGTGGGGCTCGGCTGCATGGGCTTGCAGGATGTTTTCTTCCAAATGCGCCTGCCCTTTGATTCGGAGGAGGCCCTAACCCTCTCCACCCTGATTCAAGAGCGCATCTACCTGGTCGCCGTGCGCACATCCTGCGAGTTGGCCAAGAAAGCGGGACCCCACAAGGCCTATGCAGACACCCGTATGTCCAACGGCGACTTGCAGTTCGACCTGTGGGGCATCGAACCGACCCTTGAGGAGGAGTGGGAAGTCGTCAGGAAAGAAGTGGCCGAGCACGGCTTGCGTAACTCTCTGATCATCGCAATTGCACCCACAGCGACGATTGCCTCCATTGCCGGATGCTATGAATGCATCGAGCCCCAGGTCTCGAACCTATTCAAACGTGAGACGCTTTCCGGCGACTTCGTGCAGGTCAATAACTACTTGGTGGATGACCTGAAGAAGGGCGGCCTGTGGAACGAGTCCATGCGCGCGCGAATCAAGCTGGCCGAAGGCTCGATCGCCGAGTTCGACGAGTTACCCGAAGAGATACGTGCCCTCTATCGCACGGCTTGGGAATTGCCCCAAAAGGCCCTGATCGACTTGGCCGCAGCCCGTGGCCCGTACATCGACCAGAGCCAGTCTCTGAACTTGTTCATGGCCTCCCCAACCATCGGTAAGTTGTCTTCCATGTATGCCTATGCTTGGCGCAAGGGGCTCAAGACCACCTACTACATGCGCTCACGACCGGCCACGCGCATCCGCCAAACTACCACCGAGGAACTTTCAGCCTCCAATACTAATGACGCCGGCAGTGATAGCGACGCAGTGGCATGCTCCCTGGAGAACCCCGAGAGCTGCGATTCTTGCCAGTAGATCTGTTTCGTCCCGTCCAACACCGCACCCAATTGAATTCATGACCAGCAAGATCCTAGATCCAGGCTTCGCTCTCACTTTGCGTCCTATGAAGTACCCGATCTTCTATGACATGTATCGGGATGCGATCAAGAACACTTGGACCGTTGAAGAGGTGGACTTTTCTACGGATGTGGTGGACCTGGACAAGCGCCTCTTGCCGGCCGAACGTCACCTGATTCACCGCCTGGTGGCATTTTTTGCCACAGGGGATTCGATCGTTTCCAACAACTTGGTGCTGTCCCTCTACAAGCACATCAACTCCCCGGAAGCGCGCATGTACCTGTCCCGGCAGCTCTACGAAGAAGCCCTGCATGTGCAGTTCTACCTAACCCTGCTCGACACTTACATTCCCGACCACAAGGAACGGGAAGAGGCGTTCGATGCAATCAACAAGATCCCATCGATCAAAGCTAAGGCCGACTTCTGCTTCAAGTGGATCGATTCAGTGGCAGAACTAGATGCCACGGACACCCCAGAGAAACGCCAGCAGTTCATGCTGAACCTGGTGTGCTTCGCATGCTGCATCGAGGGATTGTTCTTCTTTGCCGCATTCGCCTACGTCTACTTCCTGCGATCCAAAGGCCTCTTGAACGGCCTCGCCGCCGGAACCAACTGGGTCTTCCGTGACGAAAGTTGCCACATGTCCTTTGCCTTCGAGGTCGTTGAGCAGACCCGCCGAGAATACCCGGACCTTTGGAATGACGAGATGGAAACCAAGATCGTCGCCATGCTCGAGGAGGCAGTGGAGTGCGAGATGCTGTTTGCCGAAGACCTTTTGGCCAACGGGGTCCCGGGGCTTTCCCTCAAAGATATGCGCTCCTATCTAGAGTTCGTTGCCGACCAGCGCCTCAAGAACCTCGGTCTCGAAGAGCGGTATGGGTCGAAAAACCCCTTCGATTTCATGGAGCTGCAGGATGTGCAGGAACTCTCGAACTTCTTCGAGCGCAAGGTATCCGCCTACCAGGTGGCGGTCGCTGGGGAAGTGTCCTTCGGCGAAGACTTCTAGGGCTGCCCATGGCGATAATCGAGTAGGTTAGGGCCCATGCAAGCCCTTCCCTGCTGCGCATTGTCTTTGTTTGGTGCCATGGCCCAGGAAAAGACCAACGACCCTTGGCTCCTGAAGTGGAAACGCGAGTGATGCCCAAGCAAGCAGCCCCTATGGCTCTCCCCGCGGCCACCCTCAGCGAGCAAGCCCCCTGCATCGGTCGGGGCCGCTCCGGTGTTGTCTATTTGCTCGAGCCACCGAAGGGTCCCAAAATCGCGCGTAAGGTTTTTGACTCGGGGACCCTCACGCGCCTGGTGCAGTACGCGTTCTTGGGTGCAGCGAATCCCTATGCCTGGAGCGAGCACGCGATTCGCGGAGCTTTTTTGCGTCGGCGCATTCTGGCAGAGCTCGTGCCCCTTGCATTCAATGACAGCATGCGGGTGGCCCGGGCCCTCGGGCATGGCTGGGACGAAAAGCGCGCGGCCATGACCCTCGACACCGAGTACATCGATGGTTCATATCCGGCCCTCCACCACCCACTCAACCAAAATGGCAGCAAGGACACGGACGAACTCCGGCTGCAGCTACTCCCAAAGCTGCAAGAACTGCTGCGAGAAACAGGATTCGATGGAATGCTCTGGCAAGCAGGACTCGGCAATCCCGTGGCTTTCGCTAACTTCATTCCTCGGGAGGATGTCCAGGGAGGCAAACAGTGGCATTGGATCGATCTAGAGTCGGGAGTTCCCGCGCTCTTCCCCGCACAACCCGGGGCTTTGCTGCGCGTTTATTTACCGCTCTCCGTCAAGTACCGGGCGCCTCTTTTTGACCACACAGACACCACCCGCCTAACGGCTTGGTTGACTCGCAACCAGGCGAGGTTGGACGCGGGGAGAGGTGCGGGCACGACCGAACGCCTCCTGTCCGATTGCGCTGCCCTAGAGGTTTCTGGCCAACAGTTTTGGCAACAGTCACGCCTTGACAGGTCGATTGCCAGCCAAGCAGCCAAAGGTCGACTAAGTTCAACTGAAGCCACGCACTATCGACGTTCCCCAACCCGTTGGTGGTTAAGAGAAACCCTGCGGGGCATCCGGGGACTCGCCACGCGCACCCTGCACCTTTGCAAGACCCTCACCGACCAAATGGGACAAGTCCCCTGGCACGTGATCCCCGCCCAAGCCTGGAGCTTCATGTTCTCGCAACAGCGCCGAGAGCAAGTGGCCCGCGCCGCGATTCTCATACGCATTGACCAGTGGACTTCACGCGGCAGTCTAGCCCCCGCCCATGCATCCGAAATCAGGGATGCGGTCCATGCTGAAGACTCCTCTGCATGGCTCTCGGATTTTGCGGTGCACCTGAGCATGAAGCCTCTGGTCAAGGCGACCGAATGGATCGTCTTTCCCATTCTCTTGATGTTCGGCACCGTGGACGAAGCCACCGTCGCGCTGGTTATCCTTGCCGGCGGATCTCTCTCGCGCAGCCTCTACACAGGCTTGCGCACCATTCAGGAAATCTCCAGAGGTGGCAATCCACCTTGGGTCGCCCTGGGGGTCGGAGTTCTGCCAGTTCTCGGTAATTTAGCCTACCCCGCCCAAATCGCCTGGACCGGTCACGGAGCCCGAAACTTACCCGCCCAGTTTTTACTCTACGATGGGATGACTCTCGTTGGCCGTCGATTGCCAATCTGGGGTGGCCCTAACACACTCACCGAGCATCTCTTCAACCACAGCGCCGACCACATCGTGCGCCGCAGTAAGCGACACCAATCATGAGAGTATTCGCCATCGGATTGACGATCTGTCTGAGCCTCGCCTCTGGCTGCAAGTCGACCGGATCCAAACCATTACTGATCCCCAAAGATGTCCTCGCCCAGGTGGAGGAATTTGCAGCGGTTCTCCTGGAAGAGGAGACGACCCCCGGATTCGTGCTTGGCATCGCAACACGAGATGGCCACTGGATCCAAGGTTTCGGACAACGGGCCTTTGATGACCCTAGACTTCCCGATAGCACCACCCTTTTTGAAATTGGTTCAATCAGCAAAGTCTTCACCTCGCTGCTGTTACTGGAAGCCGAAGCTCGGGGCGAGGTACAACTCGATGACCCTCTTGCCCGGCATGTGCCGGCAGGTTTCACAGTTCCCGAAGCAGAGCAACCGATCCGCTTGATGCACCTGGCCATGCACGCCTCGGGACTACCACGCATGCCCGTCCGCTTCAAATCAAAGGACCCCGCCGACCCCTATGCTGGCTTCCCACCTGACCAGACCTTTGACTGGCTGATGACCACACGGGTGAAGAGTCCGCCCATGACGAAATACGTATACAGCAATTTCGCTGTCGGTATCCTCGGCGAGGTGCTGGTGCGAGTCGCGAACTCTGAGAACTACGGAGACCTTCTACAACAGCGATTGGCTCAACCACTCGATCTCCGGGACACCACGATCCAGCTAACGGCCGACCAGCAACTGAGGGTTGCTCAAGGGCACGACGGAGGCATGACGCCAGTACCTAATTGGACGCTGGATGTGTTCGCAGGAGCCGGCGCGATCCGCTCCACCATGACTGATATGCTGAAATTTGGACTGAGTCAGGCCGATCCAAATCCGATTCACGCCCAGGCCCAGGTGGTGCGCTTCAAACCGGAAAATCCAGGGGTCAACATGGCTCTTGGTTGGCATGTGAATGTGGACACGGGGGTCCTTTGGCACAACGGCCAAACCGGGGGCTATCACTCATTTCTGGCCGTCGCGCCCGAAAGCGGGTTGGTGGTCTGCGTGCTCTCCAATTCATCGGATGGATCCTGTGAGCTATTGGCCAATGGCTGCTTTCAACTCATGTGCGGAAGGGAAGCAATGCCCCCCATGACCATCAGGCGCAGTGGACACCCCAGTGTTGAGCAGGTCGAAAAGCTCGTTGGGTCCTACAAAATTGGGCCTATGGCGACATTCTCCATCACCACCGAAGGCGAGCGGGTCTACGCGAAGCTCACCTTCCAACCGCGGATCCGGATCTATCCCGACGACACTGCAGGCTTAACCTACCACTATCGCAACATTGACGCCGAAATCACCTTCGCGCAGGATGAAACGGGCAAAATCACAGGCCTGACCCTGCATCAGGGCGGACGGGATCTCCCGGGCCCACGCACTGAACCGGCAGCATCCAAATGAACATCCCTGATCTAAGCAATGAGCGCATCACTGACCGGGATGACCTCGAAGGTCTAACGGATGAGGAGACGATCCTGCGCACCCCCGAAGAACGCGCTCAGCAAGCTCTACGAGTTACGCTTCTCGCCGTCGGCCTGATCCTATTCATGATCATCGCCACCTGGATGTTGCGACCCGAAGGCCAAATAGTGGTAGAGCATTGGCCAAACGGCTACACCAAGACCGAGACCACCTACCGGTTGAACGGGCGCGACCGTGAGGCTCACGGGTCCTTTCGTTCCTGGCATGAGAATGGCCAGTTACTCTCCGAGGGGCAGTACGTCGCTGGCCAACCCGAAGGGGAATGGGTTTTTTATTCTCCCGACGGTGAGCGGGACGAACTCCAATCTGGGACCTACAAGGACGACCTACGGGTCGGACCCTAGGGGCGCGCTCGGGCCAAGCAGAGCAACCTAGTCGGTCCACTGATCGGTCCGGAAACTCGACGCACTCAAGCCCGCTCCATTGAACAGGTTCGACGCATCCGCGGCGCCCCAGGCGAAACGAACAGCAACGGGCTCGGACACCGCTGCACACATCACCACCACGGTTTCGCCCACAACTTTTGCCTCGCCGGGATAGAACTTGTGGTCCGCACCAGCGACGGTGAAGCGCCCCTGAGTTTCGGAGCGAAGCTCCAAGCCCTCTGCGTGGTGAAAACTCAAGGTGGCCTGGCCACCTTCAAAGACCGAAGACTTCATGGTTGGACCCGACCAGACCAAGTCCTTGCCGTAGTCCTTGGCCAAGGCTAAGAGCGCCAATCGACGGCCAACCTGGTCCTTGTGTCCCGGGTGAATGTTCTTTGGGTCACCGAGATCCATGATCACGGCTTGACCGGTGTTTGCCACGGACAGGCTCATACTCTGGGCTTCGCGCAAGCGTGCTGCCTGGCCCACGTCCCCGCCGTATCCAAAGGGCGCGATTTGTACCCAATAGAAAGGGAAATCGCCGCGTCCCCAACGCCTACGCCAATCTTCCATCATCCCCGGAAAGAGTCGCTGGTACTGGGCCGCGCGCCCCACATTGGATTCACCCTGATACCAGATCGCCCCGCGAATGGCGAAGGGGATCAGCGGCTCGATCATTCCGTTGTAAAGGGCGGAGGGGGTGTTGTGATTGAACCAACTGTTCGTGGGAAAGGCTCCCAGGTCCGAGGCCTTAGCCCCTGTTCGGGAGAACCAGGTCCCATCTAGGGAGATGTGCTCACGAAGATCAGGGCAAACAAGTTGGATGGTCCCGGGGCCGCCAGATCCCCAGCCGATGGTTCCAGCGCCACCGGTATCCACAACCATTATCGAGACCACATTAACCCCAGGGATCATGGTACCTGCGGGAATCGAATACTCCCTGGCCGTTGCGTGCTTGCCGCCCTCGCGGGTAGCGCCGACTTCTACCCCATTGACCCAGGTCACATCCATGTCATCCATAGCGCCTGGGGAGAGCACCAAGTCCTTGCCCGCCCACGAGGGGGGAATCTCAAATCCGCGTTGGAACCAGACACAACCGTCGAAGCCGCCCAAGCCCATGTTGCTGAATTGAATCGGCACCTCAACCGAGTTCCAACCCTCGGCGTTACCGCCCGCGCGATTCCAGCCAGCTTCAAGGCCGGGATCTTTCTTGAACAGGTCACTCCACCAAATGGCTTCAGGGCCTCCGCCGGCGTCACCTTCCGTGTGGCCCACCCGACGCACGGCAACCCGATCGAGGGTACCGTCAAATTCGCCGCCAAGCCGCAAAGCAGCTTCGCTGGTCCAAGCCTCGATCACTGTGCCCCCCCAAGCGGTCAGCACCAATCCAATAGGAACGCCGGGTAGAGCATCGGCAAGCTCGCGACCAAAGTAAAAGCCGGTCGCGCTAAAATCTGCAGCGGCTTTCGGGGTGCAAAGGGACCAAGAGATGTTGCTCTCGCTTTCGGCCACGTCGGAAAACGATTTATCCACGGTGCACAGACGCAGTTGGGGCTCGTCCACCGTCTTGGCCGTAACGGCGCCGTCAGCAAACCAAGAAAGATGCCATTCCATGTTGGACTGCCCTGAACAAATCCAAACTTCCCCGACCATCACATCTTGCAAGGTGATGGACTTGTCTGCGGTGACCGTCAGAGTATGAGGTCCTCCCGCAATGGGAGTCGCGAGATCCACGCGCCACGCACCTTTGCCATCCGCATTACAAGTGGCGACGCTATCACTCCATGAGCCAAGTACACGGACCTCGGTGCCAGGTGAGGCCCAGCCCCAAACGGGCGCACTCGTTTCACGCTGAAGAACCATATGGTCCGCAAACATGCTGGACAAGCGCAGCTCCTGGGGGGCAGCTGAACTAAAGGGAGTGAGAAGCAGGATGAAGAGAGAGAGACGTAGCATGAGGCTAGTTTAGCCCAGTCTGCGGCAATCGCGCGTTGCTCTTTGGGCACTCTCCTAGGAAATAGTCTTAAGCCCGGGTTCAGTGGGATCGAGCTCCAACTTCAGATTGCGGAAGCGCACGGTCATGGACTGGCCCTGGTGTAGCTGAAACCCCAAGCGTCCATGGACTGCCCCCTGGTCATCATCTAAATCAATGGTCTTAACTCCATTGAGCGCGACTTGGATACGCGATCCCGTGTAGAGGATTTCATAGGTGTTCCACTCTCCGGCACGATGGGCACTAGGGACGTCGGTGACCAGGGCATTACGGCCGTGAACTTCATACAACGTGCCCCAATGAATCTGGCCCGCGTCCACTTGGAAACCCTGCATCGAGTGCTCCTCAAAAGGCTGCGAACGAACCTGAATACCACTGTTGCCAGAGTCCGGGGTGAGTTGGATTTCTAACACCAATCGAAAGTCACGCAGGTCGTGATCGCTAATCAAGTACTCATTGTGCTCAAGACCTTTTGCACGCCCAACGATTTCGCCCTGTTCCACGCTCCAAAGCCCATCGGCACCGGACCAACCGGCTAATGTTTGGCCATCGAATAATTCGCTCCCCTCTCCAGCAAGCAATCGCCGGGGCACTTGCCCGCCGGAGCCAAGATAGGCCACGAGATCCACCACCTCAGCCTCTTTGAGAGCGTCGAGCTGTCCCTCCGGCATCAACGAATTTGGATCCGTACGCCGGGCCTCGACCTCACTTTGGGCTAACTCAATAGTGCCCGTTTCCGAGGCCAGAACTAAAATCTCATCGGTCTCCCGCAACAACACACCATTCACAATGCGGCCCTCGTGGGTGGCCACAATCGTCGCGCGATAGTCCGCAGGGATTTCAGCGCTAGGGTCGATCAGATTGCGCAGCAGATAATCTAAGTCAGCGCGATTGGAACCTGTCAACTCTGGCCCCACGGTTTCGCCAATGCCATACAGCACATGACAGCGCTGGCAGGTCTTGGCATAGACCGCACGGCCATGATTCAAGTCCGCTTCGGCCAATCGCTTGGCCGTCAAAACTTGCTTCCAATCGGCGATCTGCTGCACCCGGTCCATGCCAAGGGGTCGCAAGGTGCCCCAAACCTCAGCCAACAGCCCGCTTAGTTCGGGACCCAATTCCACAATGCGCCGGGCATCCGTGGGAGCCAGTATTTCGCGACCACCAAGTGAACCGCTCTTGATTCCTTCCAAGACTGCCCGTGCCCCACTGGCGTTGCTGGTCAAAATCGCCACAGCTTCCCGCTGGGCAGCAGGGGAGTACCCTGTCCAGTGGGCTAAGACCGCACCCGTAGTCCGCTCGCCTGGCCATCGGCCCAGGTTGCGTAAGACATCTTGCTGCCATGCGGGATTTTGAATCAAGGCCAACAGTACCTCATGCGTCGCCGGGTCCGCCGCTTCCGTGAGCACCTCGAAAGCTAACCGGGTGCGTTGATCATCTTCACCGCTGGCCAACCACGAGCGGAGGGTTCCAAAGGCGCGCTCGTCGCCGAAGCGCGCGGCCACCAGCGCGGCTCGTTCGGCGACCCCATCGCTACCCTGCTTGAGTTGGCCAAAGGCAGCGCTCCAGCCCGGCGGGGCCTCCACGCCGCGTCGCTCACCCAATGCTTGAAGCAAGGCGTCGAGGGCTTCCAATCGTGTCGCGTCGTCGGTAACCGTAAGCAAGTGACTCACCAGGGCGGGCATGGCCGTATCCACCGCCGCGCAGCGCCGCACGACGAATCGAGCGATCCGTTCCGAGGAAGCGTTGCGCGCCAAGGCCAAGGCCCGGGCGGGATCTGTAGGCACAAGGGGCTCAAGTCCATACCAGGTCAAGAGCAACACCGAGTTTTCAGCCATGGCCGCGGGATTGTTGGCGAGGGCCCTGACCAAATTCCAACGCAAGTGATTGGGCACACGTTGGGCTGCGCTGGCCAGTTCGCGCAAGACCACGGGGTCCCGTTCGTTCTCTGCGCGTTGGACCAGTAGCTCTCCCGTGGAGGGCTCGAGGTTGATTCGTTCGCCTAAGGAGCGCGCCGCCCATGCACGCACGGTTGGATCGGAATCCTGTTTTAGGGCCTGGACCGCGGCTTGCTCTCTTAAGGCTCCGCAACTCTGAAGCAACCAAAGGGCCTTCAGGCGCACGGCAGGGTCTTTATCGCCAATCAACCGCGCCTCTACAGAGGTGCCCTCCGTGAAAGTCAAACCGCGCTCCTGACAACGCCGTCGGGCGCGCCGAACGGCGTAGGTTGTGCCGGTCAGCGCCAGTTCGAGCAAGTCTTGGGGGGAAGACTTTCGCAGGTCCAAAAAGCTCGTGCCCTGGTCCCCGTATCGCAACCGAAACAGCCGCCCGTTGGTGCGGTTCCAGATTTCCGTGTCATTGTGGTGACAGGCCTGAGGATCGTACCAATCGATAAAAAACACCTCCCCCGCAGGACCCGTACGCGCGGCAATCCCGCGGAACCAAGTATCGTTGGCGCGCACCAAATCATCACCATGACCCGCGATCCAAGTGGCACCGTCCGGGGTCAAGAGGTCATGATTCATGCGATTGCCATGCACGTTGAAGAACAGTGCGCCCCCCTGGTATTCCTCGGGGAATTGCTGGCCTTGGTAAATCAACAGGCCGCAGTGAGCGTGCCCTCCCCCCGCGAGATCCGATCGCCCGTTGCCCCCATGGGGATTGTCTCCGATGTAGTGCCGGTGGTCCGCTATCGTTGGCAAGTCTTCAAAGACAAAGGGATTGAAGTGCTGACCCGCTTGCCGGAGGTAACGAGCCCCAGGAACCAGGTGATAGAAGTGTGGAATCACACATGCACTCACGAAGGCTTCGCCTTGGGCATTGAAATCCACGCCCCAGGGGTTGCTGGTTCCTTCAGCAAAAACCTCAAACTGATGAGCTGTGGGATGAAAGCGCCAAACTCCTGCGTTGATCGGCACACGATCTTCATCGGGCGTCCCCGGCGCACCCACCCGTGAGTGGGTGAACACCCCGTGACAACCATAGAGCCAGCCATCCGGGCCAAAAGTGAAGGCGTTGAGCGTCTCGTGGGTGTCCTCATAGCCCCAACCATCCAGCAGAACCACTGGGGGACCATCGGGGACATCGTCGCCGTTGCGATCGGCGATGAACAAGAGCTCTGGCGCCTGCCCTACAAAGACCCCTCCAAAACCCACCGCCATTCCAGAGACCAGATTCAAGCCCTCACAAAAAACCTTTTTGGTTTCAAAAGTTCCATCCTGATCGGAGTCTTCAAAAATGACGATCCGGTCAAGGCCCTCGCCAGCAGGGCGTTTCTTGGGATAACTGTGAGCTTCCGCCACCCATAGCCGGCCCCCGTCGTCAACCCAAAGGGCTATCGGCTGGTGTAGGTCAGGTTCCCCCGCAATCAGGTCCACATGAAATCCAGCGGGGACGCTCATGGCTGCTGCTGCCTCCTTTGGACTCAGTCCCTCGTGCACCACCCGGTCACTGGAGATCTGCACCTCTTGACCCTCGGGGAACTCGGGCCGCTGCTGATAAAAGCGAATGTGATCCACGTTCAAGTGTCCCCAGCCCCCGGTCTCTTCGTCCACCAATGCAATCTGGATAGAGCGCGAGGCCTCTGCCCCAAGGTCGATCACACCCGGGCGCAGCTCTTCGGCGTCGCGACCCATGGCTTCGAACAAGACTTCGCCCGAGTCAGCATCGAGCACTTCAAGCCGCGTCTTGTGAGAACTACCACCGGCAATCAGAAATGCCATGAAGCGTCCCGGAGGGCTGAAAGGAATCGATGTCATGCGCCCGGTCGGAGCGTCTTGATGCAACTCGTATCCACCGACCCAATAAGACCCCGCATGGGCGCTCAGCGTCTCGCTGCGACGAAGGACTACCGTGTCCCCCCGAATCGGTTGACCCTCAAATGCTTCGCCCTCCAAGGTCCAGTCGCTCAGATCGCCCAGTTCAAAATCTAGGTTGACAAATCCACCGCCCGGTTTTTCGGCACGCTGGCCTCCTTCCGGAAACGGATCGGGGCCCGGCGTCGTGGTTTGCTCGGGGATCCCTTGCACCGAAACCTCGGGCCTGCGCTGGTGCACGAAGACCCCCCTCTTGGATGCAGTCACAAAGTCTGCGTGCCCGTCCCCGTTCATGTCG